>Ga0209281_1000270_pt1 | contig 100252 bp, 81 predicted proteins | sample MedtruBG_FD_187514 | JGI IMG/M metagenome (GOLD analysis project Ga0209281, IMG submission 187514) | Root nodule microbial communities of legume samples collected from California, USA - Medicago truncatula BG (SPAdes) (version 2) | ecosystem: Host-associated > Plants > Roots > Nodule | place...
CAACAACAATTACAGAAAGCCCTGTAAGTATTAAAACAACTACAGTAGAAATCCCTTTAACCTTCTTAGTATTAAGTCCAAGACCTATAGCTGCATCATCTCCAAGATTTAAAACCGTAATTGAAGGCGATATAACAAGAGCTACAATAATACCTACAATAAAGAATGGGAAAACTATGGCAAGTTCACTCCATTTAGCACCTGCTGTTCCTCCAGCAGTCCAATAAGCTAAAGCATATCCGAGTCTATATTTAATAGAAAGATATTGGCTAAAAGCACCAAATAACATTGATATAGAAATACCTGCTAAGACAAGTCTCTGTGGTTTCATCCCTCCTCTACCTATAGATGCAATAAAATAAGTCATACCTGTAGTAACAGCTGCACCAATGCAGGCAAAAAGCATCATCTGTCCATAACTTCCACCAGGTAAAAATGCCATACAAAAAGCTATAGCAAAAGTAGCACCGCTACTTATACCCATAAGCCCAGAATCAGCAAGAGGGTTTCTTGTAGTTCCCTGCATTATAGCACCACATATGGCAAGGCTTGACCCAACAATTATATTAGCTACTATACGAGGAAGTCGGAGAGTTTGAATAATCTGGTGTTCAGTTAAAGAAGAGTCAAAATTAAAAATGGCTCCCCAAGCTGTAGACAAATTCATATCGGCAGCGCCAAAAGAAATTGACGCCGCTGACATAATCACCAGCAAAACCACCCCTGCAATCATATAGATTGTAAAATTCAAAGCTCCTAATTGTCGCTTTTTATTATAGGTCTCTTGCATATTTATTTTCCTTTCTTAATTAGAATTATTTAGCTAATGAATTTATTGCATTAACCATATAGTCAAGTTGTTTAGTAAGACTTGTAATATCAGAATAATAGAAAAGACCTAAGTAATTTCCTGGTATTTCTACAACTCTGCCTGCTGCAACCGCAGGAATGCTCTTCCAAATATCTGTTTTTGCATATTCAGATTCTTTACCTTCTTGTTTGAACCATAATATATAGTCTCCAAAATACTCATGAGCCACTTCATAACTTATAGATCCACGACCTTCTCCAGATTTCTCTATAAGTTCTTTAAGCTTGTCTGGATATTTAAGTCCAAGATAGTCATATACTAAAGTACCACCTCTGGAGCCTGTCTCATAATATATACCACTCCATTCTCCAGAAGGACCCCAATCTTCCATAATGCTGAAAGTTTTTCCTGCAAACGCATCGCCTTTAAGAGTTTTCTTCGCAGCATCAAGCTTTTCTTCAAATTTCTCAATAGCTTCTTTTGCTTCAGTACTACGTCCTGTAGCTTCTCCAATGAACTTTATTCTATCAATAGAACTTTGAGATTCTGGAATAACAAGAACTGGAGCTATTTTGCTAAATTTATCAAAGTCTGCCTCATCATATGTAATGATAAGATCTGGCTCTAAAGACATAACCTCTTCTGGTTCCCACTTTTCTATTTTTGTTGTAGCCTTAAGTTCATTATAAAAAGGCATAGTTTCTTGTTCCCAAGCATTACATCCAACTAGATTTAACCCTAAAGTAATAACATCTCCAACATACCAGTTTGCAACCACACGCTTAGGTTTAGCAGGAACTTTAATATCCCCTTTTACAGTAGTTACAGTACGAATAGTTGCTTCTTCTTTCTCTGCATTTTTAGATGAAGAGCAACCAGATAAAATTGCTGTAGTCATAAATATTGCACAAAATAATGATAATAATTTTTTCATTTTATATCTCTCCCTTATAAATATCTTATATTAATCTGATAACGCTGGCACCTGTATTATATACGAATGTAAGACTAGTCTAACTTCCAAAATCGTAGCATTTATAACTTCTCCTGTCAATCGCTTAAGAAGCTCATTTTCAGAAGTCATTTTCTATTAAAATGATGGTAATTTACTGTTTTATAAGAGTTAAATGAAAATGGTTCTCTTCGTTATGGATTGCAATTTAAATAAAACGGATTATATTTATATTGAAAATCATTCTCAAATAATGATATAATTTTCTTACTTTAAATCAAAGAGAAGAGAGGTGTGAAAGTTTTATGGATGAATATAAAGATTCTTCTTGGAAAGCTTTAGCAGATAAATATAATCTTACTAAAAGACCCTATGGCAAAGGGCAAATTTATGATTTTCCACATCATTGGTCAAATGGATGGATTGCAGAAGTAAACCCTGCTAAAGGATTATTTGTTTCAAGTGCTTGGCTTACTCCAAGTGAACATATAGTACATACAATAAATTCTAGTAATCCTTTTATGCTGCTTTTTTGTATTGACTGCGGAGAAATAGTCTATTCACAGCAAGGAAAGAAGAGGCAAGCTTTATCCCCTATCACTCATCTAATTATTAATCCTCAAAAACAATTTACCTTTACTTTCTCTAAAGACGTACACTATTGTTTTACCAGTGTTTTAATTTTTGATGACTTTATAAAACCTTTTCTCAAAGACCGCACCAATGCACCTAAAATCAGTGTTGAGGATGCGAAGCTTTGGAAAACACAACATTACAACACTCCTGATATAATGCTTATTTTGGAACAAATTAGATGGGCTGTACGAAATACAGACATGCCTTTACTTGCTTTTGAGGGTATGACTTTGCATCTATTATCTGCAATCACTAGAAATTTCCCTGATATACCTAAAAAAAGAAGCAGCCGCCGTCACTACGTTACTTGGGAAAATGAGCAAAAGATTTATCAAGTCAAAACTAAAATTGATGAGGATATTTTAAATCCTCCAGCTACAATTGAACTATGCAGAATAGCTGGAATGAGCGAAAGCAAGCTTCGTGAATCTTTTAAAAACCACTATGGAATTCCCCTCTATAAATATATTCGCATAGAAACCATGAAAAAAGCCATGCAGTTCTTATCTGCCGACCATCTAAGTATTCGTAACATATCTGAACTATGCGGCTATAAAAATCCAGCAAAATTTGCTGCTGCCTTTAAAGATGTACATGGAATTACTCCTAGTGATTTTAGAAAATCTTTTAACTTATAAATAAAAAATTTAAGATACTTATATCACATAAGTATCTTAATCTTTCTTACTAACGTTCTAGTAATTTATCCATAATATAATCTAACTGTACATTAGATGAGTAAATATCTATATCATAAAATAATGTAAAATCAATTGGTATAACATGTCCTTCTTTAACTGCCGGAATTGACTGCCAAACTGGATTACTCGCTAGTTTCCCAATCTCTCCACTAAATATTATATAATCTCCAGCATAATCCTTAATTGTTTCAAGAGAAATCTCTCGATGCTGATCTTTCCCAATAATTTCATTCTGGATAACGTCTGGTGCTTTGAATCCTAATTGACTGTAAATTATGTCGCCTCCGCGGCCCCATTTATCACCATACACCCAAACTCCTCCCTTTTCATCGCTTTCAAAAATGCTGAATTTCTTATCCATTATTTTTTTAGAATACAATTCTTTCTTTGCATTATTTATCTTTTCTTTAAAATCAGACAGTGCCTTTGCTGCCTCTTCTTTTTTATTTAAAACCGCTCCTAAAAAGGCTATTCTCTCCTCCATATTAAGAGTAGTAAAAGGAATATAAACTGTAGGAGCAATCTTAGAAAATTCATCAATCTTTTCTTCGCTTACAACAAGAATAAGGTCTGGATCATATTTCATTATCTCTTCTGGTTCAAACTTTTCCCATACAGGTAAACCCTCTACCTCTTTTTCATAAGCCCTACCTTTTGCATCATATGTAGCTACTGGTTTAACTCCTAAAGTCAAAACATCACCCATTCCATAAGTAGCAATAACTCTTTTGGGATTAGCAGGAACCTTAACATCACCTCTTACAGTACTTACAGTACGAACAGCTTCTTCTTCTTTAGTAGTATCCTTAGATGAAGAACAACCAACTAAAATTAAAGTAGTCATAAATATTGTACAAAACAATGACAATAATTTTTTCATTTTATACCTCTCCCTTATAAATATCTTATTTTTAACCTGAATAACACCTGTGCCCGTGCTATACAAAAATGTAAGACTAGTCTAACTTTGAAAAGCGTAGCATTTATATTTTCCTCTGTCAATTGCCAAGGAAGCTCCTTTCCAAAAGTTACTTTTTCTTAAAATAAGGGCTATTTATTGTCTTATAATAGTTAAATGAAAATTCTTCTCTTTATTATGGAGTGTAACTTAATTAAAATGGATTATATTTCAATTGAAAAAATATCTCTAGCACTACATCCTTCTATGTTCCTTTTATAGAATATCTAACTACTGATAAATAAAATTAAGCAAGTATTAGGACAACATCTGCTAATACTTGCTTTTATTATTATTTCTTTTACTTTGACAAGAATATCTATAGTTTTGTGTGAATTGAATATTTAAATTGTAAATATAACTGGAATTCGTAGTTCCAGTTAATTTTTATTTATTCCTAATTATCACAAACCTTAGAGCTTGTCTTTTTGCTAAATGAACACCTATAAGATACATACATTGGCTTATTCTTAGCATGTGTACGATTGCCCTGATAAGGTTTTTTACAGCATCCACATCGTATTAAACTTGTGAGTAAGTGGTTTTCATTGGCTTTATTAGCTCCTAGTTTTTTCTTACGCATTTTTAGGATTTCTTGAACTTTTTCAAAGTCCTCTTTAGAAATTATTTCAGGATACCGCCTTCTATTCTAATCATTTCACTTTCATCTTTATAAGCATGATAGTTTCTTTTGCCAAATGTATCCTTTTTAGCTGTTTTATTGTATATACACTCCAGTATATTTTTCATTAGTTAATATGCTATGGATACTATTGGTTTTAAATATTGTACCAACTTTAGTTTTAAAACCTCTTTCATTTAATTCATTAATAATTTCGCTCCTTGAATATCCTGCAATACATATCTCATATATTAGCTTTATGCTTTCCGCCTCCCTCTCATTTATGATGTACTTCTTTCCTTCATTAACATCATATCCTAATGGTGGAATGCCCACATTATGCAAAGCTTTATATCTATTTTATGTAATCCCTTCCATAGTTTACCTTGCTAATTTTTTAGAAAAATATTCCGCCATTCCTTCAATAACACTTTCAAATATTATGCTTTCTGGACCATCATCTAGTCGTTCTATGACACTTATAAGCCTCGCTCCAATTTCCTTCAATCCCCTTTTATATAAAACACTATAATATTTATCACAAGAAAACCTGTCAAGCTTATGAACTCTGCATAATCAAAGGCTTCTTTTTCAGAATCTTTAATCATTTCAAAAAATTTTGGTCGCTTATCACTTGTTTCTGTTCTAACTTTGTCAGCATATTCCGCTACTATTTTATGACTATTTTTATATACATCATTTGTTCTAGAATGATTGCATATTAGTATTAATTCTTTCTAAATTGCAAATACTATAAATAAAAAAATTTGAGGTAAAATTTATGACAGAATTAGAAAAAGCATATATTGCAGGAATAATTGATGGTGAAGGTAGTATTATGTTACAAAAATTTCATTCTAATGAGCATCCATCTCCTTGTATTTCAATTGCATCAACTACGATAGAATTGCTTAATTGGATAAAGCTTGCTGTTGGAAAAGGTATAATAAAAACCAAAAAGAACTATAATAGCAATAAGCATAGAGATTGTTACAGCTATATTTTAAAATATAATGATGCTCTTGAATTTTTAGAACTAATATATCCATACCCGGTTGTAAATTCTAAAAAGAAAAGAGCTGAGTTAATATTAAGCAAATATAAATCTTTAACTCCTAGAAACGGGAGATATTCAGCTAAGCTTTTAGAAGCCAAACTTAATTTTTATAATGAATTTATTTCTATAAAATAAAAACTTCTATAACAATACTTAAATTTGAATATTGTTATAGAAGTTTTCTTTTTTTCTCCTTTATAAGTATTTATTTAATTAAGAATTAAATAATCCACGACATTAGTCGTGGATTATATGGTGGAGGCGAGGGGTCAGTGGCATCCATACTTTCATATGGTCCTGACTATATCTTATTCTGTAAATAAATTCAATTACTTTACAGAACCCTGGCATATTATAGAAGCTTAATATAGTTTATATCTTCTATCCTAGTATTCCATAATACTATTAAGCAGCATTTTAGGAACCTATAAGTCGATACGAGGCTGTTAAGTTTCCTTACATACCTCTCGGTATTGCCGTCAACGTTACTTGTTACGGTTTCACCGATAAAGCCAAGTTTTCATTTAAGGATCACTCCTTAATGCGACTCTGTCTATGAATCGAACCCCTGTCCGAAAGCAGCTGAATTTGCCTTTCTCCGAGTGCAGTCTAAGTTTTAAGATTCCCCAAAAGTATCGCCCTTAGACAAGCTATACTTTCCGGTAGCTTCATAAATACCCCTTTAGCTCAAAGCTTTGCTAAACTTCGTTTCCCACTTAATGACACCAGTTATCCAAGCCGTAGGCAGCAAGGGCTGATGAACAGCTTTAAACTAAGCTGCTATTGCAAAATTATCTTCTGCGTTTACATTTAGTGCATACTTTATTAACGAGGACACATGCTTCCCTCGACTCGCTTAACAAACCCTATCCCACCCCCGTCGAAGCCAAAACGCCCCCAGGTTTAAGATGGTTTAATAACATATTCATTTTTCAAAGAATGTTCATCTTGTATTACCTATTCTATATCAATCACTGAATACTGTCAACTGGAACATTGTTACTCTATTAGAATCATAACTAAATAAAGCCTGTAATATAGCTGTAGATTGTTATAATTTCCAAATGTATAAAAGTTCTTAATTATGTTTGAGAAGTTCTTGATTGTACTTTACACCTTTTTAATAAAAATGATCTTAATTATGCTTCGCACTTTTTTTATATGTGTATATTCTACAATAGACTTACTCCATATATCCAGCCTTCTTTAAAATTATTTTTCTCTACAATAATTAATTATCATACCACTAAAAATCAAAGCTAATGTTATCGCAGCCATAACTATAAAACCACTTGTTCCTCGAGAAATACCATTTAAATAATAAAAGGTTGGAAACAATTTATTAATATAAGAGATAAAAAGAATAAACTTAGAAATGTCTATAAATACTGGACAGAAAATTAATGATCCAATAGTAATTACTGGTAAAATTACGCAGATATCTGTTCCTGATTTAACCATGAGTTTAAGTAAATAGGAAAATCCACACACTAATAAAGTATATAATCCCATAGCCATGAATTCTCTAGACATATAAGTATAGGTATTTGATAAATAAATAATTAGGATTCCAGATAACGCCATAAGTACTGTTGGTGCTAGAATGGATATAAATCCCATTAAGACTTTTTCAATGGGATTAAATGAAGAGTATAATCCCCTTTTCTCATCTTCAAACCACTTAACTGCACCAAATAAGCCTGATATTAATATTAATACTGATACTATACCGTGAATAGCATAAGTCGTAGTTTTATCTTTAACTTCAACTGAATTAGCCTCATCTGCTTCAATGTATTTGTAATCAATATAAAATGTCTTTCCTGGTGTATTAAATCTTTCATAATTCCTAGCAATATTCTTCTTGTTAGTTGAGCCATCCCCTATAACTATATTATTTTCTTTAGCAAAATCAACAGCAATATTTTTGCCATACTCTCCTATAATGCCTGCAAACACAACTTCATCTGAAAGACTTGAAAGAATAGTAGCTGGTGACTCTATACATGTAATACATCTTTTGATTTTATAATTATCTAACCTTTCTTTAAAATCTGGAGGAAAGATATATGCACATTCAAGTTTTTTAGTTTCTACTGCTTCTATCATTTCATCTTTATTATCATAGCCTAAAAACTTAATATATCCTTCCTTTTCCTTTAAGGTTTCACAAACAAGCTCAGATAACTCCTCATCTTCATGATATACTCCAACTAGTATCCCTTTTTCTTCCTTTGTATCCACCTTATTAAACATAGTCACTAACAATGGCATAATTACAATCATACAAATAAAAGCAGGATTTTTAATAAGTCTTTTAATAAATAACCACATAATAATTATATATCTCATCTATTTCCCCACTTTCTTTGTAATTAAATCTTTAATTTTCATGAACTTCTCATTAAATATATCAAAAATCTCACTATAAAATACTTCTATTCGTTCCTTAATGGTGAGCACAATTGCCGTTAATATATAAATTCCTATTATAATTTCACAGGCTGATACAAAGCTATTTACATCAATTTCCCCTGTAAATATACTTCCAATTTGTTTTGATAATACATTAGTAAGCATGTATGGTGCTAAACTTTGTATAGGCTTTGGCAAAAATACTGTTGGAATAAATCCTCCTGATATAAAATTCATAACTAAGGTAGAAATAAAGAGTAGTAATGAGCCTGAAATTTGCGATTCTGTAATAGTAAATATACATACAATAAAGCTAACCGCACATAATACAACAAATATTAGTAACAGATAATCTCTAATTTTAAATACAACAATATCATTACCTAAATACTTAGAAATACCAACATATATACAAAAACCACCAATTGCAATTATCATGTATGTAACGAAAACACTTGTAATTCTAGTTAACATTATTATTCCCCTAGAAATTCTATAGGATTTTAATTTCTCATAAAAAGCATTATTACTAGGACTTAAAACCTTAGAAAATATCATTCCAAGTAATAACATAAAAAATACTATTCCTGAGCAAATATAATATTCAATTATAGTAAGCTCTCCTGTAACTGAAATTTCCTTATGGTTAAAGTAACTCTCCCTAGCTAAAGTATGATCAAAGTATTTAATGTTAATGCTATCTTGCAAAGCCTTTGTTAATCTCTTATTATACACATCTTCATATTCATAAGTAATAGCATAAATACCAGCTTGAGCAGATGAGAGACTTTTTGTCCCCCCATCAATTAAATCTTTAATAAGCATAGCTTCAATACTTGACTTATTAGGAAGTAAAACAGTAGCTGGTGTATTAGTACCATCCATAATATCACGCGCTAAATGCTTAGGTATAATAATAGCTCCATAAGCCTCCCCATCTCTTACCATTTTATAAGCAGCTTCTGTATTATTAACTTGAACAAAATTGCAATTTTCTTTTATACTCTTCATATCCTTTATTATAGAAATCATAAATTTTGCTGATTTTTCATCGTCTGGCATTGATAAAGCTATATTTACCTTATTCTTATCCTTTTTCTCATATAAAACCTTGCTTGCTGAAAAGGAAATAACCCCTATAATAAAACAAAGAGCCAAGGCTCCTACCACAATATGTGGTAAAAACCTTAGTGCTCTTTTAACTTCAATTTTTATTAAGTTTAATATAAAAATCATATTTCACTTCATATCCTTCAAAAGTATATCTTATCTACATAAATGCACTAGCTATTTTCATAGCATTATTTTGCATCTCTTTTACAATAGTAGCAAGCTTATCTTGACTTAATTTAAATACTTCTAACATCTCGCCAGTTGGCTCTTCAATAGCCTTTTCAAGAGGTGCCATAGAATAAGAACCATCTAAAGAAATATTTACTTTTTGAGAATTAACATTAGAATTAAAATCAATCTTATCAAAATCTAATGCTAATTTCTTACTTGATTTATCAAAGTTAGCATTACCATTACAACTTAAAGTAATCCCCTGACCTTGAGCACTAAAATCTGCTGAACCATCAAAATCACCATTCTTAATGTTATAGTTAGACTTAACATTAACATTGAATTGATCCTTATTTGAAGATAAAACTAACTTCATTTCTTCATTAATAATATCATCCTTAGTAATATTACTATTATCTAAATCTATTTTAACTTTTTCCCCATTGCTTCCAAGTTCCATAGACATATCTATAAGATCGCCTACATTATCTTTGCCTTTAAATTCATTTGAATATTTAACGTCTACTTTTTTACCGTTTCCACTATCAATAGCTGTATTAGATTCTATGCTCACTGCACGACCTTTTTTATCAATATATATTTTTGCATTAACATCATCAAATATAGTTTTACTCTCAAATTCTTCCCTAGCTTTTTTCAATTGGGCATACATATCGTCTACCATTGCTTCTGGACTGCTGTATTCTTTTCTTTGTTGCATATATGAATATCTTACTTGCTCGGTAATTACCTTTTTAATTTTTTCATCTTGTAATATATAATCATAAATACCTGCAATAAAGTTTTTAGAATCTTCACCTGAAATTACAACATCATAACCATCACATTCTTGAGTTACTCCACCAATTTCCATACTTTTAGTTTGTTTAGATTTTTCTACCTTTGCATTCTTTCCAATTATAGCTAACTTTTCTGCATTGGCCTTTAAATAACCTGTTATAATCTTATTGTAAAATTCTTTATCTAAAACCTCATCACCATCATTCCCGAAGGCTTTTACTGAAATTTCTTGATTAGGTAATTTTCCGTTTTTAGCAAATAAAGAATTATTATATTGATTTTGAATATTTTCTGCATCACAAGTGAACCAAGCATTGTAAAGTTCTGGTACAGATAACATTAGTTTTTTATTATCAGTATACAATTGAGCTTTAGCAATGCTTGTACCTTTGTATTCTCCGCCAATATTAAGCATTATTTTTTTCTTCTTTTGATCAAAAGAAGAATCTATACTTATACCCATTCCATTCAATTCTGCTAATTCCTTTAAATTAGTAGAATTAATGGTAAACTTCATATTTTGATTTATTCCTTTTTCTTCTAAACTTTTCAAATAATCTTTACCTACAATTTTTTCAGTAAGTGTTTCTTTACTTTTTAATTCTTCACTAGTTGCTTTGAGTGCATTGAATACCTTCGCTTTAGGATTGCTGTTTATTATTGCATAAACGCCTCCACCTGCTAACACGAGAACTAAAGCTACAACACTTAAAATAATTATTAGCTTATTTTTCTTAAATTTTGATGTTTTTAAAAGACCATTATTAGATTCGCTTTCTTGTTTTAAATCATTTTCTTCAGTAAAGTTGTTTTCATTATCCATTATGTTTCCCCTTTTTATAATTTATTTACTAAAGCTCCTATGCTTAAATTTGGATCAACTTCGGAAAGTTTTCCACCTTTCATGACTAATAGACGATTACAAAGTGTAATTTCATCTTCTTCATGAGTAGTCATAACTATAGTTCCATTCTGCTTTAAATAATGTATTAAGTATTGTCTTATTTCGTTTTTGCAAACTAAATCTAATGCAGCACTTAACTCATCTAAAATAAGAATAGGTGCGTCGTTAGCCAAGGCTGCTGCAATACTAACACGCCTTTTCATACCACCCGAAAGCTTACTTACAGCTATTTTCTTCACTTCATCCAGACCAAGCATAGCTGGCACCCCATGTAAAAAATCCTTTTTCAAATCTTTTTTAGAATTAGAATACCAAAGCTTAAGATTATCATTTACAGAGAGTTCTTCGATTAAAGGATTTTCTTGTGGCACATATCCAATATAGTCAGTAAATATATTTTTATTTACTGCAGTATCTATACCATTATAATAGATACTTCCACTATTACTCTTTTGAATTCCAGCCATAATAGAAAGAAGTGTAGATTTTCCACAACCATTGGCCCCTAATATTCCAATACACTGTCCTTTTTCTACTGAAAAACTTATATCTTCTAACACATATTTTTTATATTTCTTTCTAACCGCATCAACAATAATCAAATTAAACACTCCACCTTAATTATATTAACATTCAATACAATTATACTAAATTTTTCTTTATCATTCAAATTTATATATTTTTCTTATTTTTATACAATTTAATTCCAATGTTATATACAAAAAACATCATCTTTTTCCTATACAACCCATCTGTAATTAAATTAAACTCAAATTTCCTATTTCTTAAATCCCTCAACTTTTTCTTCATATTTAACTCTTAAATTTACAAACTTTTCACCATGAGGAAGGTAAAATTGTATTATTGGATCTAGCAACAGTGTGGCTATTATAGTACCTACCCCAACTACACTACCCAAGAAAAATCCAACAATTAAATAACAAATATGTTGTTATATATATAAAACAAAAACCATACATAACTAGAAAAATATAAAATGTACTACTGTCTACATTTTATATAATTCTTTCATATGCATGGCTTTTATTTATAAAATTAAAATATGATTACTTTATCTCTAGTGCAATCATAGTGGAATCATCTTCTAATTTTCCAAGTTGTAACCTAGTATCCTCTAAAAATTCTTCTATATAAGATTTAAACTTAGATATACTAACGCTTTCCATGTATGTTTGTATCACCTAATCTTCATCAAATATAAAATCTAAACCATCTGATACAAAGAAAACTTTATCACCTGAATCAAAAGATATTATCTGTTCCGAAAAATCACTATTCTCAAACATTCCTAAAAAGGGCCCTTCAACAATCTTTTCTTCTACTTTTTCACCCTTCTTTTGAAAAATAAATCTATTCATTCCTGCTCCAACTGCCTTGAGTTCTTTCTTATTAAAATCCATGCTAAAGCAACATACAGCAATATAATTTTCCTCATAATAGCTGACCAATTTTTTATTTAAACTGTTAACTATATCAATTGGTTCACGATAAACAGCAATTTCTTGAAGGAATAAAACGTCTAAAGCTGATATATTAAGAGCTGCTGAGATTCCTTTTCCCCTAACGTCTATAACTATTCCTACAATTGCATCTTCACCGGCTTTATAGATTCTATAAAAATCACCACTAATCATGTTTGCAGGTACATATACACTTTCTACGCTGAAATATTCTTCATATGGAAAACTGTGCTGTAAATTCTTCCTTTGAAGCTTAGCAGCTCTATTTAACTCTTGCTTCATATCAGTAACATCTCGTACGGTTGCTAATATAGCTGGACTACCATCATATAACATATAACTACAGCATACTTCTAAGTTAGTTTTCTTATTTTTCAATAAATCAAACTCATAATCATAAATATCTTTTATTCTTTTTTGTAACAGTATATTTCTAAATCGTTTATGTAAAGCTTTCCTATATTTTAATGGGAAATGCTTATATACGTTGCTATCAATAATATGACTATAATCTAACCCAAGTAAATTGCAAGCCTCATAATTTACTAAAGCAATCTTATTATCGACTATAATAAGTATAGCATCAGGAGAATTATTTAGAATTTGTTTGTATTTTTCTTTGCTGTCTTTTAATATTTTATCTAGAATTTTTTTTTCGGTAATATCCCTTAATCTTTCAACAATAAATAATATATTTCCATCATCATCTAATACTGGATTATAGCAAACATCCATAAACTTATTCAATTCAGGAATATACCTCTCTCGTGTAACCATTTGCTTCTTTTCTACAACCTCATCAAAGGAACAATCTAGGCACTTATCTTTTCTATTTAAAACTTCATAACACATTCTCCCTTTTATGTGTTCTGGGTTTCTATTATAAAAATTATAGCCTGCTTCATTGAAAAATGCGATTGTATAATCAGTATTATATACTTTTATTACATCTGGAATACCATTTAGTATACCATTTAACTCTTTTTCTAATATTGCTGCATTTTGCACTCTTTTATACATAATTCAAAATGTCCTTTCAACTGAATTTCACTGCTTTTAAAAATTCCAGCCACCTATTTTATGGACATATTTCAAATACTTTATCTAATCTTGTTAATTTAAATAATTTTTCTACTTCTGGATTTAGTGATTTTAATTTTATGCTTCCACCCTTTTCAGCACATTTTTTATAAATTGATACTAATGCTCCAAGTCCAGTACTATCAATGAAATTACATTCACTAAAATTAAATATAAAGTTTTTATTTCTATCTTCTATTAGCTTATTTATTTTTGTTCTAAATGTAGCTACTTCATCCACAACAAAATCTTTAGGTATATTGATTACAACATTATTTTCCATTAAATTTCACCTCGTATTTCAAATCTTTCTACAAGTTTAGTTAATTCTTCTGCCATAGCACTTGTTTCTTCTGCTGTCGCTGTTAAATTATTTATTGCACTAGCTTGTTCTTCTGCTGCTAGTGATACATTTTCACTATTTGCAGAGTTACTTTCTGTTATTGTAGCTATCTCATTAATAAGCTTAACTACTTTATCTGAAGATGCAACTTCATCTCCTGTAATATCAAGAATTTCATTAACATGTTCAGTTATATTTTCTATAGCTTCCATTATATTAACAAAAGCTTTATCTGTTTCTGATACTATTACAACTCCATTATCAACTTCATTTTTAGCTCTTCCCATTGCTGTTACTGCATTTTTTATCTGTTGCATCATTTCACTAACTAAAGTATTTATTTCTTTTGATCTATCATTTGATTCCTCTGATAATTTACGCACTTCATCAGCAACTACACTAAAGCCTTTACCATGTTCTCCAGCTCTAGCAGCTTCTATGGCTGCATTTAAAGCTAAAAGATTAGTTTGTTCAGCAATTGCATTTATAGTAGTTATTATTCCACCAACTTTAACCGATAAACTATTAACCGCCTCAAGTGCCTTTGAAGTTTCTTCACTTCCCATGCTTATAATATTCATCGCTTTTACTGTTTCTTCTACCTTTTCGCGTCCTAGATCAGCTACAGCCATAGTATTTTCAGCATTTGAGCTTGTAGATCTAGCTCTATTTTGTGCCAATTGAACAAGACTTGATAATTGTACTAAAACTCCTGAAACATCTACAATAGATCCATTTTGTTTTTCTGCATCTTGAGCTACTTGATTAATAGTTGCAGTAACTTCTTCTGTTGTAGCACTAATTTCCTCAGAAGAAGCTGCCATTTCTTCTGAAGCTGCATTTAACTGCTCCGCAGCACCTCTTACGCTTCTTACTATTTCATCTTGATGCTTTATCATATTATTAAAGGAATTACCAAGATCCTCTATTTCATCCTTACTATTTATATTAATATGGACAGTTAAATTTCCATCTCCAGCTTGTCTCATTAACTTTTCTAGTTTCTTAATAGGATTAATTATCCCCATAGTTGAATATAAATAAGCACATGCCATAGCAATAATAATTGATATTATAACAATTATTATCGTATTATTTCTGATACCTATTGCTGATATCATATATTCGTTATAATTTGCTGTTACTGCAATAACCCAATTATCAACGGGCTGGAAAACCGTATATTTGTAAACATTGTTATAAGTATAAAATGCATCTGAAGTTTTTCCTGCTTTCATTTGATCAATGATAAGTTTAAACTCATCATTTGCCTTATCACTTGCATTTTCTTTTAAAATCTTACTAGCATCTGGATGATAAACAATTAATCCATTTTTATCAATCATGTATGCATATCCACTTTCACCAATTTTGACCTTTGATGCATAAGCTGAAATACTTTCAAATTTTATACTACCAACTAAAGTTCCAATGATCTTATCACCATCTTTAAGTGGATATGCTATAAATATAGCCGGATTTCCTGTAAATCTAGATGTTAATACTTCACTGACAGTCTCTTTTCCACTGCTAAGTACTTTTTTCATATAGTCACGATCACTTAAATCTATATCTGGAGTTTTTGTTTCACTATCAATAATAACTTTACCATTAGCATCTGTAATAATTAATACTTCCATATAATCTTCGTTTTCTTTTTGAATATTTTTAATATATTCAAATGCTGTATCAATTTCACCTTTATTCAACTGTTTTGCAACATCACCAAGATCAGAATTTAAACTTGCTGTTTCTAGTGTATGTTTTACAGATTGTATAGTCTTTTCAATTAAGGCAGAAGTATCTGCTGTCTGTGCCTTTAATTGTTGCTGGACTGTTGCTTGTATAGATTTAGCTGCCATAGTATAAGAACTATATCCTAAAATCCCCATTGGGACTGAAATCAGGATAAGAAATGCAGCCATTAATTTGACCTTTAACGAAATTTTCATTGAATTGCCTCCTTATTATATAAAATGCTGAATAAAGCCTCCTTCTACACTTAGTTTGTAAATTTGTTTTCATTTTCTACGCGATATACTTTTTCATAATTATAGAATTACCTTTAAACTCTACTGAATCACTATAACAGTTAATAATTTGTAACCCTCTTCCAGATTCAGCTAAAATATCATCATTTTCATAATTATAATTTGTTAAAGTTTCAACTCCATCTCCACAATCTGTTACTGAAACTTTTAGTAAACATTCTTCTACTTGCCATTCAATACATATTGATTTATTTTTATCTTTTTTATTACCATGGATAAAAGCATTATTAACAGCTTCAATTATAATTAATTTTGTCTCAAAACATTGTTTTTCTAAATTTAAGGATTGAATAATACCATCTAATTTTTCACTAATATTATCTATCCCATAAAATAATAATTCCCCCTTGGTTCTCGACATATTTCTTTCCCCCTCTTTTAACAAACTTAATTTTTAAAATAGCTTTTATCAAAGAATAATATTTTTTTGTTTGGTTAAAAGTAATTTCAGCATTACTCTCTATTATCACACTCATTTCATATATTTTCAACATACTCCAAAACTTTTCATATATTTTAACAGATATTAGAAATAATTTTACTTTTATACTGTATAAAAGTAAAATTATAATTTCAATTCAAGAGGAACACTCTTGCACTTGAACCTATTGGTAAATTATTAATTTTATATATTTTCTATCAAAAAACAATTTAAAGTTGTGCAATATTACTAAATAGAAAAATTACATAACTTTAAATAAAAATATCATACAACTTATAAAATTATATTTTTGTAAATGTTCACATATTTTTGATAACTGTATTGAATTTTATTCCATGTATGATATAATTCTTACATAAATTACAATTTATATATTGGAAATTTAGATTTTTACATTAACGTAACAAGTTAAATTATTTTTAACTATTCTAATATTTTATTTAACTTTAAAAGTTACTAACCTAGGAGTTATCTCTTAGTCTATTTATATGCTTTTTCATGTATAAGACTTAAGGGTTCTCACATAATTAAAGAATGGAGGGCTGATTTACTTTATAATTCTACATGTAAACATTTAATCTAAAAGCTTTTACGCATTTTTGCAAACGATTGCGTAAATAAAAGGAGTGTGTATCAATGAAAAAAAAATTACTTTCTAGGTTGATTGCTTCTGGTTTATTTTTAAGTCTAAGCTTTCTTCCAATACCAACAGGAAATTTTATTAATAATAACTTTTCATCAATAGCTTATGCTGTTGATAATACTAATTTACCATCAAAGACTAAAGATGGAGCTATTCTACATGCCTTTGACTGGTCCTTTACAACTATAAAAAATGAGCTGCCAAACATAGCAGCATCAGGATATAAATCAGTTCAAGTTTCTCCTGTACAGGGAACTAAAGATTCAACTACAGATCCAAGTAGGTGGTGGGTACTATATCAACCAACCAATCAATCTGTTGGTAATGCTCAGCTTGGAAGTTATGATGATTTTAAGGCACTTTGCACTGAAGCTGATAAATATGGCATTTCAATTGTTGTAGATGTGGTAATGAATCATATGGCCAATAACGGAAACGCTGATCAATTAGATTCAAAAGTAGATCCTAGTTTTCAAGATTCTAGTTTATATCATAATCAAGGACAATGTAGTAATTGGAACAGCAGATATGATGTAACACAAAAAGGTATTGGTATGCCTGATTTAAATACTCAAAACTCAGTAATTCAAAACAAAGCAATTGCATTTTTAAATCAATGTGTAGATGCGGGAGCTGATGGATTCCGTTTTGATGCCGCTAAGCATATTGAAACTAATATTGGTTTAGATTCTAATCAATCTTGGGGTGGCAATTATTGGACTAATGTTTTAGGTAATCTGCACAACAAATCAAATCTATTTATATATGGTGAAATTCTACAAGATGGAACTGTAGATAATATTGCTTCTTATGAATCATTTATGAATGTTTTAGCTAGTAATTTTGGTGGTTCAGTAAGAAATGCAGTTACTTCAACAAATCTAAGTTCAGTTGGCACTAATTTTGGTGGCGTCGATTCAACTAAAGCAGTAGACGTTTTTGAAACCCATGATACTTATGAAGATGGATCAAGTAGATCTTTAACAGATACTCAAAGAGAACTTGGTTGGGCTATGGTTGCTGCTCGTGCAAACGCTACACCTTTATTCTTTGACAGATCTACTGGAAATATTGGATCAGAAGGTGATCCACTATGGAAAGATTCTGACGTAACAGCAGTCAACAGATTCCATAATGCAATGGTAGGACAAAGTGAATATTTAAGATGGACAAACAATAATACAACAATGTTAATAGATAGAGGAACTTCTGGTACCGTAATAGTAAATGATGGAGGAAGCACATATGTTAACTCTCCTACAAACTTAGCAAATGGTACTTATACTAATAAGGGTAGTGCAAATTGTACCTTAACAGTTTCAAATGGAATGATTACAGGAAATATTCCTGCTAACTCAGTAGTTGTTCTTTATAATGATGCAGAACCACCTGTACCTCCAACACCTACAGATTATACTCCACACGCTGGTTATAAAGTAGACTATGATAGTAGTGCACTTGTTCAAGGTAAAAGCTTTACTGTTTATTATAATGGTTCTTTAGCTAACTCCAATAGCATTTCACTACACTTGGGATATAACGGTTGGACAAATGTGACTAATCTTATTATGACTAAAGATTCAAGTGGTTTTTGGAAAGGTACTGTAACTATTCCTGCCTCAGCTACAAAATTAGATTTTGACTTTACTAATGGATCTAACTGGGATAATAATTCCGGAAAGGATTGGCACTTACAAGTATGGTCATCATCAGTACCAGTACAAATTACACCAGCTCCAGTAGCTAATAAAACAACTACTGTATACTACAATGGAAATTTAGCATCTGGTGCATCTTCAATGACATTACACTGGGGATACAATAATTTCACAGCTCCAACAGATGTCGCAATGACTAAACAATCTGATGGAAGATGGGCAACAACAATTACAGTTCCATCTGGAAGTTATGATTTAAACATGGTATTCAAAAATAATGCTGGAACTTGGGACAACAATAATTCCACTAACTATAACTATTCTTCAGCACAATAAATATAATAATTTTTTCAGAATTAAAGAATTGGCAAGAATAATAAAAAAATACTTTAGAGAACTTATCTATTATCTGTATTTTTTTATATGAGCTCATAATTCTTTACCAATAAAAAAATAACTGCTCAAATAATTTCAAATTATTCTTGAGCAGTTATTTCTATACATATCTAAATCTATACTAAAATTAATTTATTTAATGTGAGGAAAATAAATTAATTATGCAATAGCAGTATCCTCTGTATCTTCCTCTTTTTCACTTACTATTAACTTTACAAACTTTTCTCCATAAGGAAGACAGAATTGTATGAAAGGACCAGTTGATAACATAGCTATTACTGTACCAATACCAATCTTTCCACCTAAAATAAATCCTATAATTAAAAATCCACCATCTAAAGCTATTCTAATCCAACGATATTCAGCTTTAGTCTTATCTTGTATTATAAATGGAACAATATCATTTGGTGCAACCCCAACATTTGCTGCTGATAAAATTGAAAATCCTATTGCAATTATTAAGCATCCAAATGCTATTAATAATGCTTTTACAACATAATTATATGATTCAACAGGGAAATATGAAACTAATCTTACACCTAAATCTATTATTGGACCAACTCCAACAACACATATTAAAGTTCCAATTTTTATGCGGCTTTTTTCAACTACAATTATTACAATAAACAATATAACTAATATAATCATATTAGCAACTCCTGGTGTTACTTCATTTACTCCACTTATTAATTTAACTAAAGAAAAATTCTTTAAACCTGTTTTGTTTAATGTTAACGCTAATCCTTGAGTGAATACAGTAAACGGATCTGAACCAATATTAGTTTTCAAAAATAGTGCTACGCCAAATTGAATTATACTCATTCCAACAAAAAATAAAATTATTCTCTTAAATAGGTTAATTGCTTTGTTCATATTATTTCATCCTTTTTTATTATGATTTATTGCTGCTTATAAACTGTGTAAAATATTAATGCATTTAAACAACTGTTCTTTGTAATAGCTTTCAAAGTATTATTTTGCCAAAGCTAAAATTCATTTTACTATATGACTTTCAATTTGTCAAAGAAAACGCTCAAATTAATTCAAACTTATTCACATTCATTCATATCCGTTCATTCTCTTAATAAATTCATTATTCCTTATTGTCTAAATTAATAATTTCTTAACTTTATTAATTCCATTGTGTGATTGATAACGAAAAACATTTTCAAAAAAAGTCAGGAATTCCAATAGGTTCCCCTAAAAAAATCCTGACTTCTTTAAAACAAATGTCTATTACAATATCTATTTATAATTTACAGTATTATTGTAATCATATATTTTACTGAATGTTTACCTTCTATTTTGATTGTAAATATTCATCTATAGCCTTTGCAGCCTTTTTACCAGCTCCCATAGCTAAAATTACTGTTGCAGCTCCTGTAACTGCATCTCCACCAGCATAAACCCCTTCTTTTGTAGTAAGACCAGTTTCGTCTTCAGCTACTATACATCTTCTCTTATTAATTTCTAAACCTTCAGTTGTAGAAGAAATTAACGGATTTGGTGATGTTCCAAGAGACATTATTACAGTATCTACATCAATAACAAATTCTGAACCTGCAACTTCAACTGGACTTCTTCTTCCAGATGCATCTGGTTCTCCAAGTTCCATTCTTACACATTTCATTCCCTTAACCCAGCCTTTTTCATCTACTAAGATTTCTGTTGGGTTAGTTAATACATCAAAGATTACGCCTTCTTCCATAGCATGATGAACTTCTTCAACTCTTGCTGGAAGTTCAGATTCTCCTCTTCTATAAACTATATGACTTTCAGCGCCAAGTCTTAATGCAGTTCTTGCAGCATCCATAGCAACATTTCCGCCACCAACTACAGCAACTTTATTTCCAGCTCTAACTGGAGTTTCATATCCTTCTACAGCTGCTTTCATTAAGTTTACTCTTGTTAAAAATTCATTAGCAGAAGATACTCCATTAGCATTTTCTCCTGGTATTCCCATAAATCTTGGAAGACCTGCTCCTGAACCTATAAATACAGCTTTAAAGTTTTCTTGTTCAAATAATTCATCTATTGTTATAGTTCTTCCAATAATAACATTAGTTTCAATCTTAACACCAAGCTTCTTAATATTTTCAACTTCATTTTTAACTACTTTTTCTTTAGGAAGTCTGAATTCTGGAATACCATATTCTAAAACTCCGCCTGCTTTATGAAGTGCTTCAAAGATAGTAACATCATATCCTTTTTTTGCTAAATCTCCAGCACAAGTTAAACCTGCTGGGCCACTCCCTACAACTGCAACTTTAATTCCATTTTTAGGTTCTGTTGAACTTAAGTCAACCTTATGTTCTGCGGCCCAGTTTGCTGTAAATCTTTCAAGCTTACCTATAGATACTGAATCGCCCTTTATACCTAAAACACATTTCCCTTCACACTGTGTTTCTTGTGGACAAACTCTTCCACATACAGCAGGAAGTGAACTATATTTTGAAATTTCTTTTGCTGCCTCTTCAAAATTCTCATCTTTAACATGTGCTATAAATCCAGGAATATTAATAGATACTGGACATCCATCAACACATTTAGGATTCTTACAATTTAAGCATCTTGCAGCTTCTTTTGTAGCTTCTTCTTCATTATATCCTAAACAAACTTCTTCAAAGTTTGTAGCTCTTACCTTTGGATCTTGTTCTCTTACTGGAATTCTAATTAATCTTTCATTCATATCCATTATTCATTACCTCCACATCCGCAGCCACCATGACTATGTGTATTTCCTTCTTCTGCTTTTAATTGAACTTTTCCTTCTTCAGTCTTATACATAGTTTGTCTTCTCATTGATTCATCATAATTTACTAAATGTCCATCAAATTCTGGTCCATCAACACAAGCAAATTTAACTTCGTTGCCAACAGTTACTCTACATGCTCCACACATTCCAGTTCCATCAACCATTATAGGATTTAAACTTACTGTAGTTGGAATTTCTAATTCTTTAGTTAACATAGAAGTAAACTTCATCATTATCATTGGCCCGATAATAATAGCATGGTCATATTTCTTGCCTTGATTGTTAACTAAATCTTTTAACATGTCAGAACCTGTTCCTTTAAATCCATAGCTACCATCATCAGTTGTAACATAAAGATTTCCAGAAACTGATTTAAGTTCTTCTTCATATATTAATAAGCCTTTATTTCTACTTCCAAGTATTACATCCACGTCTACACCATTTTCATGCATCCATTTTACTTGTGGATAAACTGGAGCTGCACCAACTCCACCTGCAATAAATATAAGTTTCTTTTTCTTTAATTCTTCTAAATCTTCATGTATAAACTCACTTGGTTGTCCAAGTGGTCCAACGAAATCTGCAACTTCTTGTCCAACTTCATATGAAGCTAACTCCTTTGTTCCTTTTCCAACAGTTTGAAAAACTATTGAAACAGTTCCATTTTCTCTATCATAATCTGCTATTGTAAGTGGAATTCTTTCACCTTTTTCATTATTCTTTATAATAATGAATTGACCAGGTTTTGCAGATTTTGCTACTCTTGGAGCTTCTATATCCATTAAGAATATATTATCTGTAAGTTCCTTTTTATTAACTATTTTATACATGCTATAGCACCCCTTTTACTCTGTTAAGTTTTATCACTTTACTATATAGTTTACACCATTATTCAGAATTTTTAAAATAATTTTTATCTTTTTTTTAATGTTTTTATATTCCAGTACAAATATTAAATTAATTTATTGTTTCCTTTTTAATTATATAAAAAATAAGCAGCAAATAAACTTATAAAATATAGCTTTTTTACTACTTAACGTCTGTTTTTTTTATATTAAGTTTTGTAACGATAAATTTTTTATGTTATTTGTATGAAACTTATTCTACAATAAATATGTATTTCATCTTGTATAATTATTTCTATCATATTTATGTATTCTTATTAATAGGTAAAGTAATTTTAAATTCTGTAGCAGTATCAGTACTTTTAACTGATACCTTTCCATTGTAGTTTTCCACTAATTCTTTAACAATACTTAGTCCAAATCCATGACTATTGTTCACATTATGCTTTGTTGTAAATCCTTCTTTAAAAATATTTCCCAAATTATGTTCTTCTATTTTAGGACCATTGTTTTCTATTTTAATTATTGCATTACCTGAATATTCATAACTTTTTGCAATTATTATGCCTTCTCCATTCATAGCCTTAATTGCATTGTTTACTATATTAGATAAAACTCTGAAAAATTCCATTTCACTCATATTTATTAAACTAAAATCACACTTTTCTTCTATTATTACATGTATTCCTTTTTCTATAGCTGGTTTTAAAGCCAATGACAATAATGAATCTTTATTTCCTGTTACTTCTACAGCTGTAGGTACCGAATCATTATTATTTATAATATCTTTTAAAGACCTTTTCAAATCATCAACTCTTTCCATAAGACAAAGTCCATATAAATAGGAAATTTGTGCTCCATAGTCATGCTTGATTTTTCTAAGTTGACCATTTTTAATTTCTAAGGCTTCATTTAATTTATATATGTGTTGTGATTTTTTATGTACCTTCCAAAAGTAAATCAAAATGACTATAAAAAACATAAAGAATATAATATATATAATATTTTTTAACAATTGACTTTCTTCACTTAACGTTAACAAATAAAAAGTTACTATAAAATCAAGAATAAAACTCATTATAAAAAACATCATAGAAAATTTTTCATTTCGTATAAATCTAATAACTTCTTTCATCTTTTCAGTATATTTTAAGCACAGAAATATAAATATCCATTGTGGCAGATATACTATAAAAATTATCTCATAATTAATATATTCTAATGACAGCATTCCTTTAACATATTCAAAAATCAAATTACCAAATATAGTAGAATATAACCCTAAAATAGAATAAATTAATGTATAGCTTGTTACCGCACCTATAACATCTTTTCTGTAAAATAATGTGATGATACATAAAGATAAAATATGTGTTAAAAATATGCATGGACCTAAATTATTCGCAAAAGTACCTGTAAAAAATTGTCCTATAAACACTAAAAGCAGCGTCATAAATACCAAATTCATTTTGGTTATTTTATTCTTTTCCTCTACACAATAAAATATTGTATATGAAAATATTATTGATTGTAGTACTGAAGTTACTATATCTATAACAAACAATGTCAAATTACGCCCCCTCTGGTTTATTTCATCCTAATTTATCTTAAGTTTTTTAATGATTCAGGCATTTCTTCAATGCCGCTACCCCAATATGATGCTGGAGCTAATGTAACCATAGAATCTGATATTTTCTTTAAAATTTCACCAAATATTTTTTTTATCATAATATCCATCTCCCTTAAATCTTTTAGTTTTAATTTAAATTTTCTCCTGCTTCATTAGTTGCTCTTTTTTATTAAACATTAGTATAGATTGAAATAGAATTGTCCATGTTATTAATGAATAGTAATTACTATAATAATATAAAATTATAGATATTAATCCAAACATTATTGAAGTACTTAAACCTCTAATTCTATTTCTAATTATAAGTTCGGGGCGCGTAATTGGCATTTTAGAATTTATTACTGGAGCTTGATTCCATATGCAAAATATACTTAGGAAAATTAAGATACAATTGCTTATGAAATTAAGATTACACTGTATGCTTAAAATCAGTATTCCAGCTGTTAATAGCACTGTAGCTATAAAACACTTAATTTGAGTTTCTTCATGATATCCTCCAATAAATGGCTTAACTAAAGACATTATTGTTACAATAATTATAACCTCTTTAAAGTATCCTAATAATGAAAAAATAATTATTAAAGAAATCATTTTTATAGACTCGAATAGAATAGTAACCAAAGCATATTCCATTATTTCAAGTTCATCTTTACTATACATTTCATTTACGGATATACTTTTTATAATCTTTTTAGAAATATTCCTTACCATTTTCATCACTCTTTTATATATTTTTCTAATCACTTAAGATTATAAACCTTTTTTTGTTAAATTTCAACATTTTTATAGTTTACTCCCACTTTTTATATGTATTTTCATTTACAATTTTTTCATTTTAATCAAATTATAATTTAATATATTTAAAAAAATGCAAAAATTAAGAAGATATTCTTTTATTTTATAATTTTAAGAATATCTTCTGTTTATTAAATTATTTTTTCATTTTTTATAGGTAAAACTATTTTAAATTCCGTAGCAGTATCTGTGCTTTTAACATATATTTTCCCACCATAACTTTCAATAAGCTCTTTTACAATGCTTAATCCATATCCATGGCTTTTATCTATATTATCTTTAGTTGTAAATCCTATTTTAAAAATATCTTTTAGATGATATTCTTCTATTTTAGGTCCATTATTCTCTATTTTTATAACTATACTTCCTAAGTACTCATAACTCTTTACAATTATTATCCCTTGTCCATTCATTGCATTAACAGCATTATTTACTATATTAGATATAACTCTATAAAACTCCATTTCAGTTATATCTATCAAATTCAAAGCACATTTCTCTTCTATTATTACATGTATGCCTTTTTCTATAGCAGGTTTTAAAGCAAGTGATAATAACGATTTTTCATTTTTAGTAACTTCTACTGCTGTAGGTATAGCCTCATTATTATTGATAATATTTTTTAAAGATACTTTTAAATCATCAAACCTTCCCATAAGACAAAGTCCATATAAGTATGAAATTTGTGCGCCATAGTCATGCTTAATCTTTCTAAGTTCATTATTTTTAATTTCTAAAGCTTCATTTAATTTATATATCTGATCAGATTTCTGTTTAACCTTCCAAAAGTATATTAAGATTACTATAAAGAACAGAAAAAATACTAAATATATAACATTTTTTAATAACTGATTATCTTTACCTAATGTTACTACGTAGAATGTTATTATAAAATCCAATACAAAACTTATTATTAAAGCACTTACAGAGAATCCTTCTATAATAATTAATTTATGAATTTGTTTTATCTTTTCTTTATACTTGAAACATAAACATATTAATATCAATTGAGGAAAATAAATTATAGAAATGATTTCTTGATTAATATATTCTATTGGTAATGTTTTGCTAACATATTCAAAAATTAAATTTCCAAATATCATTGTATATATTCCAAATATAGAATAAATTATCGTATATGATGTTAATGCGTTAATGACATTTTTTCTATAAAATATTGCTACTACAGCAATTGACAATATATGAGTTATAAATATAGACATACCTCCGTTATTTCCAAATACCTCTGTAAATAACATACCTACAAATACAAAAGATAATGTCAATAACGTAAGTTTAATTTTTTTTACTTCTTTGCTTACACAATAATTCGTTAAATAAGCAAATGCTATTGATTGAAATATGGAAGCTATTATATCTATAATAATCAATTTAAATTAACGCTCCTTTCAACTCATTTTATTGTTTTTTTAATATTTTTTTCTAGTTATAACCAAATTATACCTTCTTTTCTCTCACTTTTCAACATTTTTCTACTTAACTGTTTATGAAATTAATCGAATAATGCAGAATTTAAATATATAGTCTTAGATATTTAATCATATTTTTACTATTATTTAGAAAATTTTATATTATGAACCTATTGTACTGAACATTGAACGATGTTATTATAATATTGTTCAATAATTGAACTCATTCAATGAAGATGCCTTTAAAATAATGTTTCAATATAAATAAAATATTATTTTTTAATTTTTATAATAAACTAGAAGGAGAGAGAATTATGGAAGATATGTCTTATTGGAAAGAAGTTTGGGAAAGAAAAGGTAATGGTAATACTAATTCTTTAGAAGTGTTAGATGGTTATGAAGATACTTGTGCTAATGTAAAAGAAATCGCAAAACAAATCATTGAAGAATTAGATATTAAAGAAACAGATAGTGTCTTAGAAGTAGCTTGTGGTGCGGGTGGACTAGCTCAATATATAAAATGTGCAACCTATGTAGGAGTTGATTATTCGTCTTCTCTTGTAAAAAAACACATAGAAATACTTAACAATTCAGTTTTACATGGTGAAGCAAATAATTTAATTTTTAAAGATAAAACTTTTGATAAAGTATTTTGTTTTGGAGCATTTCATTATTTTCCAAATGAAGAATATGCAAGCCAAGCAATTGCTGAATTAAAGCGAGTTGCTAAGGAAGCAATTTTTATTGGTGATTTACCTGTTACATCTCACAGAAAAGAACATTTACTTTATAACAAAGAAGATTTCAAGGATTGGAATGTAATGGATGGATATTATAACCCATCTAGATTCAATGTTTCTGTGAAATTAATTTAATTTAGATAAGAAAGTTATCCCAAATTAAATTTTAAAGGGACAGTATATAATCTTGTTTTTACATAAGATTATATACTGTCCCTTTTGATTATGACTAATAACTTCGTTATATTTATCAAATACAATACACCAATATATTCTTTAATTTATATTTTAAAATATTCTCTTATTTTGTTCCTGATGATCCAAATCCTTTTTCACTTCTTTCGCTATCTGAAAGTTCTAAAGTTTCTATTATATCAACTTTAAATACAGGCTTTATAACCATTTGAGCAATTTTCATTCCTTGCTCCACTTTAAACTCTTCATTACTATGGTTTATTAAAATAACTCCAATTTCCCCTCTATATCCTTCATCTATAGTCCCTGGTGAATTTAGTGTTGTTATTCCATTTTTTAATGCTAATCCACTTCTTGGTCTTATTTGAGCTTCTGTATTCTTCGGCAATTCTATTTGTATGCCTGTATGTACTAGTCCTCTGTCTCCAGGTTTTAAGATCAATTCATTCACTGCATATAAATCTAATCCTGCGTCTCCCTCGTGAGCATAGCTAGGTATTGTAGCTTTATCATGAATTTTCTTTATTTTCAATTTATAATTTTCCATATTAACACCTACTTTAAAACTTTATAGTGATTATGATTATAACCTAAGTTAAAACAATGCACAATGTTTGCAAACATTGTGCATTGTTTTAACTTCAAATTTTATGTTTGTTTTGTTCTACAAGCTTTTTAATTTTATTAATTACTACTACATTTTGTTTTTTATTTGCATCATCTATTGTCATTTCATTCCACTTTGTATATTTAGGCTTTTCAAAATATTGCTTGTCTATTATTTCTATTATCCTATAACATCCATTCTCAATTCCGACAAAAATAACTTTTCCTTCTTCATCTGTTATTTTAGATTCAATAAGAACTGGAGATAATCCATTTATTTTATATAAATTAATTTTTACCCCTTGCAACAATTCATTTTCTTCACAAGCCAAAACTGATGTAACTATAATTTCTCCATTAACATTATCTATGTTTTGACTATCACCATCTAAAAATGTATCGTTCATAAAAAATTTCCTTAAATATTATTTTTCATTAATTATACTATGAACTATAATCTTTTACGTGATTATAATTTAAACGCATCAAAAATTGGAACACTTATTTCTGCAAAACAATTTAGTAAATTATAATCATTTAAAGTAAATTCCCTCTTATTTACTGAAACAGAAAGATATAAAACAGCTAAAATTTCTCCATTACATATTACTGGGGTTATACAAACAGATTTCCAATCTGGAATACCGTAATGATTATAATTATCCATACTCTCCCAGTCAATCAAATACCTACCCTTTTCCTCTTCAATCGTTTCATAAATTAGCTTAAAATCAAACTTTTCGACTACATACCAGCCATCTTTAGCTCTTGATTTACTATACATGTTAATTATCTTTTTTTCTCTTACAATAAATGTTGTAGCTGTTTCACATTCAATAACCTGCATAACTTTTAAGATAAATTCATAGATTTTATCTTCTTTCTCACCTTTATACTTAACTATATTAGCTACTTCCTTAAGTATTACAGCCAAGTTATAATCTTTTGTGGCATTACCAGATAAAACTCCTGTTAACTCATTATTAGTATTTGTGCTTATTCCATAATATTTTTCCCAAAGAACATACCTATTTTTTCCTTCATTTTTTGCTTTATATAAAGCTTGATCTGCTCTTTCTACTATTTCTTGACTACTTAATGATTCATAAGCACTCATAGCTATTCCAATACTAATAGTAACCTTTCTTTTATCCCCTAAAATCTTTGCTTCTTCTACATTAGCTCTAATTTTTTCAGCTACAATAATAGCTTTTTCTTTATTCACATTTGGCAATAATAATATAAATTCTTCACCGCCATATCTTCCAATAATATCCACTTTACTTATGCACTTATTAACTTCTCTAGTTAATTTAACTAAAACTTCATCTCCTGTTTGATGTCCATATTTGTCATTTACACCTTTAAAATCATCAATATCAAACATTATTACAGCAAATTCAGTTTTTTCTAATCTTGCACTATCTAATAAGAAAAGTAATGCTTCTTCAAAATGCTTTCTATTATAAACACCGGTTAACTTATCTAATGTAGAACTTATTGTAAGATTATACTTTTCTAATAAAAATGTTAAAAATGGCTTAAATTTTTCTATCATTTTTTTAGATTCAGAATTTATATAATTTAATGGATTATTAGTAATTAAAATTAATCTTGCATTTATTCCAACACTGCTGTTAATCTGCTTTTCTCTGTTTATAATTCTCATATACATGCAGGCTTTTATTCCATCTTTTAATACTTTGTCATCTAATTGATAAAATCTTTCATCATTATTACAAATAACAAATATATCTTCATCCGAATCAACCTTTAATGAAAAATATCTATTTATTTCATTTTTATCACTAATTCTATACGTACATATAACCTCATTTTCACCTTCATTATTTTCCATAACGATCATAGCCTTATCCGCCAGCGTAAGTCTTGCCATATATTTCATAAGATTTTCTAAATTACTAATAGTATCACTAGAAAATCTCTCAAATACTTTATATATATCGCTTAAATCGTTATAATAGCAGGCTTCATATAGATTTTGCATTAAATTAAAAATATATTGATTCCCCAATATATTTTTTATATTTAATTCTTCTAATAATTCATCTACCTCTTTATTTATTTTTATATTTTTAAATTTCTTAAACTCTATATTAATGTTTAAATCCCAATTTAAACATCCTAAAAATTGTTCACGAGTTTTTAAAAAGCTGCTATTATTTATATATATTAATTTATCATTTGGTGGCAATGAGTTAATTATATCTATATGTAATGCTATAGATTCATAATAATAGTTCATAGCTAATACATGACAGTTAAGTTCATTGTATTTTTCACCAACCATAGCAAATATATCTGCTTTAAGTTCTTGATTGCTTATATATGCACATATCCTTAATGCTTTATTTATTAGGAAATTATAATAATTTTCACGTCTAAAATTAAACTCTAAATATACATATAGCCCTTCTACATTGTAGTCTTTGGGATATCCTTTAAGTTTTAAAAACAATGTTTTCGCAAAATCTTTATATCCGAGTGATAAGATTCGTCTAATTGCATTTGTTCTAATTTCAAGTTCAAACTCAATATTTTTTAACCCTTGAAATTTACAACTTAATTTTTCATATACTCTTTTTATGTCATCTTCATTTTTGCATTTATACAACATAAGCTCATAATAATTACAAATTATTATTTTATGGTAAGAATTCTTAGTATTGAAGGTTAATGGATATATTTTTTTTAGATAATCATATGCCACATTATAATTACAAATTAATAAATTATATAAAGCATAAGTATAGTTTGAATCAATAACTTCCTCTTCTAATAACTTAATTACTTTTTGCATTTGTTTTGTTAAATAATAATATTTTATTGCTAAATTTATCTTTCCTAATTTTATATATAATAAACAAAGTTCATTACAAATCTTAAAGGAGTATACCTCTACCCCTTCCTCTCTCTCTCTTTCTAATGCTCTTAATAAATATTCTTCTGCTTCTTTGTATTTCTTTTCTTGACTGCAAATTTTAGAAATATAAATTAAACTTAATATTTCTTTCTTATATACTTTGTTTCTGTTACTCAACTTAGCAATTTCTAAATATTGTTCTAGAACAGTCTCATTAGAATCGCCTTCTTCTTTGGAAATAGATGCATAATATAACTTGCTATATAATTCTCCATTAATATTATTATTATTTATAAATACATCTTTTGCATTTAAACATAATCTTCTAGCTTCTTCATAATTGCCCTTTTTTACATTAATACTTACAATAGTGATATTTAACCATCCATATACATCTTCTTTTATCTTATTTTCATCACAAATACTTAATGCTTTTTCTACATTAATCAGTGTTAATTTATGATTATATTCCAATCTATACTTCAAGGCAAGAGCATAGTAATAATAAACCTTTCCTATAGGGTAATATACTCTATCTAATAATCTTCGTACACAACCTAAGGAATAATCTATTCCTGTGTTCATATCTGTAATATCATTAATCTTTATAATTATCATTTCAAGAAGTGTATATATTTCAATCTCTAATTCATCATTTTGTATTGCAAGCTGATTCGCCTTTTCATAATATTCATAACTTTTCTCATGCTTTGATTTTTTTTCATAAATCTTTGCTACATTTATAGCAACCTCACATATATTGGGATTATCAGTATAATTCAAAGCTTTTTTATAATATTTTATTGCTTTTGATAGGTTTCCCATTAACTCTTGTACCTTAGAATATTTCAAGGTATAAAAACATGCTTTTTTATAGTTTTTACCTTTTTCTAAATGAATCAGAAATTCTTCTATATAATAATCCGTTTCAAATAAAACTTCTTCAAGGAAAACAGACGCTTTAAAATGCATTTCTATTTTATTTTGATCTTTAAGCTTTAAATATAATATATTTCTCAATAGATTATTGGTAAAACCTACAAGAATACCTTGATCACTTATTTTATCCTCTAAAAATCCTTTTGATTTTAAACTTATATAAACTTCTCTATCTTCCAATTCTGTTATTATATATTTTAATATTATTTTTTCAGATAATGGAGTTTCAAAAATTGATAATCTTTTTAAAATATTAATTTCTACTTCATTTAATGTAGTAATATTCAATTCTAATCGTCTTTCCAATATTTTAGGTATAAGAATATCTTTCCCATCAATATTACTTTCCCATGATCCTATAGCTTCATTAAAATATAAGCTTTTATTTTCATATAATTCTTTTATTACACCACTTATATATTGCGGATTTCCCAAGGTTTCAGAATATATCCTTAATGAAATTTTACTGATTTCCTCATTTGTATTAAGCATGCTTTTAATCATTTGAGTTGTATTATATTGATTAAAATAATTTATTTTATACTCTTCATATTGTTCTAATTCTTTCAACTCTTTTATAAAATCGAAAAAATTTTTATCGTACTTCTCTTCATTCATAGAAAATATTATCATTACATTTTCTAAATTATGTCCTAAAAAGGCAATATATTTAATAAATAATTTAAAAACTTCATTTCTTTGATCTAAATTATCAATTAATATAACAAAAGGCTTACTCATTGTGTATTCATTTACAAACTTCCCCATTCTATTAATGAGTTGAAGTTTTTGTTTATTATCACTCTTACTAGGATTCTCTTTAATTAATATTGATACAAATTTTTTTATATAAATTTCATATTTATCCTTTAAGTTCTTATCTATCTTTTCAAAAATAAAATTTATTACCTTCTCATACCTATCTTCTTTAGGAATGCTTTTATCAATGAAATCGCTCACATATAAGATATCTTTAAAATATTTATTTTCAATCCTATATCTTAATTCTTCCAAAAGTCTAGTCTTTCCACTTCCATCTTCTCCATTGAACCCTATAATCTTATAATTTTCTTTACTCTATAATATTTTTTGAAAGTTTTTTTCTACGATTTTGATTTCTTCCTTCCTACCAATTATGTCTAAATCAGTTTGAAGTTTATTTAATGCACTGGCTGTAAAATATTTATAATCCTTATGCATCTTATGATTTATATCTTTTATAAACGATTGCAGCTTAAATGAATTATTTATAGTTTTCACTTGATTATATAATTTTTTAATATAATTCAATTCCTTTAATTCATGTTCAAGATCTTCATCTGTAAATATTTGATTGAATAATTTTATAATTTGTTCTATATTGTCTCTATGTAGACTTCCTTCTTCTCCAGTTTCAATATTATATTGATAAGGTAATGAGTTTATAGCAGAATTGAGTAAATTAAATTTACTTAATTCATTTTGCAATAAATTTTTTATTTTAACTTCCACATCATTCTTTGAAATAGGAACTAACCTTATATCTTTAATTAAAATATCATCAAATACATATCCTTGTATATTTAATGTATTAATTGCAGCACATAATTCCATAAATATATCAAGTTTTTTATAAGGAGTGCATTTTTCAAGATATTTTTTTGTATCTATTTTTGATTCAACATGTTCCATCAAATATCCATATTGAGGTTTACCTAATTTAATACCATTAATGCTATAAATTATTTCAATTTTTATAATATTAGTCAAATTATCAAAATTTAAATTTTTAATAGTTTTAAATTTGCTCAATAAATATTCTCTTGTCTTTTCATATGTAAAATCATTTTTCAAAATACATAATACATACTTCTCATCTTTTTCTGGATCTGTAACTAAATAGTTAGAGAAATTTTCTTCCATTGTCATTTCATATTCTATTAAATATTTGTTATTCACATTTCTCAATATTCATTCAACCCTTTTCCTCATGAATCTAATCATTACCAATTTAATTAAAATTATACCATATTTTAGCATAGTCCCAAAGCATATTATAGCAGTAAATTTCTATTTTCTACTAATATTAATTAAATTATTGGACATAATATTTTTGTACAAAATAAATTTGTGAAGGTGATTTTATGAATTTAAAGTTTTTCAAAAAAACTTTCTCCTTTATTTTAATAATTCTCATATTTTTTTTACAAACTATAACACCTTTTAATGTTAATGCTTCTGAACAAAAAATCATATATTTAACTTTTGATGATGGCCCTGCTGGAAAAGTTACCAGTGATATTTTAGAAATATTAAAAAATGAATCTGTTCATGCAACCTTTTTTATAATAGGAAACCAAATAAAAAAACAAGAAAATTTAATAAAAAGAATGTATAATGAAGGGCATGCCCTTGGACTTCATAGTATGAGTCATAAGAAAAATTGTCTTTATAGTTCTAATGAATTATTTTTGAAAGAAATGCTTGAAACTCAAGAAGCAATAAACTCTATAGTTGGAATCAAACCAAATATCTTAAGATTCCCTTTTGGTTGTAACAACAATTGTTATAAAATTTCTCAATCTATGGTGGATTTACTTCATGAAAATAATTTAAGAATTTATGATTGGAATACTGATAGTGGTGATGGCGCACATCCTAATGCAAATCCTAGTTTATTTATTAAGAATTCTAAGAGTAATAAAGATTGTGTAATATTATTAATGCATTGTGCATATATGAGTAAAAACTCTGTAAAAGCCTTGCCTGATATAATTAAATATTATAAATCTAATGGATATGAATTTAAATTAATTGATGAAAATACTTCTGAAGAATTTCACTTTATGAAAAATTCTAATAATAAATAAAGAAAAGAGACTATATTAAAAATTTTATTATAGTCTCTTTCCTTTATTTATCTAACTTCTTATTCCATTGCATATGCTCCACTTGTTTCTGCTATTTTTTCAACAATCTTAAATAATGCAAGTCCTATAAATGTATTTATAACCATTGTTGGTATAACTACTGATGCAAATAAAACTCCAAATGATGCTCCTGCTGGTAATCCAACAATTGTGGCTAATAAAGTTAAAAAAGCTGTTCCGCTTATTAAAGTTCCTAAAGGTAATACTAATGCTATTTGAGCCAATTTGCTCATTTTATTTCTTAATGGCATCAATATTAGATATACTAAATTAGCTGTTATAAGTTTATCTACAATATTAGGTAATTGCCCACCTGGTGTTTTAGTTGTAAGTGCTGCAAAAACTCCTATAATGATTCCGCATGTTAATGTTGTTTTGTAATCTTTATTAAGTACTATTATTATAAATAACATTGCTAATGAAAAATCTGATTGTATTCCAAGTCCTGGTGTAAGTTGATGTAATATTGCTCCTACTGCTATTAATATTGCGTTTGCCGCCATTTTTTTTGTATTCATTATTGAACTCCCCTTTATTATTACTATTTATTATTGCTTAATTCTATGTAAAAATCACTTTCTTTCATAACATAACTATCACGCCCCCATTTTTAGATATAAAAAAAACTCCGTCCTATATTAATAGGACGGAGATTATCCGCGTTGCCACCTAGATTGCATAAAATGCCTCTCATTTCAGATACAATAAATATCTTATTCGCTATAACGTGCGACTTACGGCTAAACTACTCTCACAAAGATTTCGCATCGCTCCTCAAAGGCCCATTCATCATTAACTACCGTGCTGAAATCTCACTATCTTCAACTCTCTTTGACATCGTATCATGATTACTATCCCTTTTCATAGGATTTACTTTATAATGCTATACTATACTCATTTTTTTTATTTGTCAATACTTTTTTCGAGTTCTTTTCCAATTGTATTTTTTATTTGATTAAACATTCTCGGTTTGCTAAAATAATACCCTTGAACAACATCGCATAATATCATTTTTAAATATTCAACTTGAAATTTATCTTCAACACCTTCTGCCACAACCTCTATACCTAATTGATGTGACAAGTTAATTATATTTTCTACAATACATTTACTTTTAGGATTACTCATTAAGTCAATTAAAAAACTTCTATCTATTTTTAATACATCTATAGGTAATTTTGTTAAGTAATTCAATGATGAATACCCTGTTCCAAAATCATCTAAAGCTATACTTACACCTAGATTCTTAATTTCTTCAAGAATTCTCACATTCTTATCAAAAGATTTCATTAGCATACTTTCAGTAATTTCAACTTCAATATACTTAGGATTAATTCTATATTTCTTTATTAACATTTTAAAGTCTGATAAAATAACATCATCTCTAAGCTGCATTTCTGATAAATTAACTGCTATTTTAAAATTATCATTACCTTCATTTAAAAGACATTTGGTCTTTTTAAACACTTCTTCTAAAATAAATCTTCCAATTGGAACTATCAATTTAGAACTTTCTGCTATTGGAATAAATTCTCCAGGACTTACTATTCCAAATTCATCACTTTCCCATCTGGCAAGTGCTTCAAAACCATTAACTAAAGAATCATCAAGTGATACTTTAGGTTGGAACATAACATATATTTCATTATTTTCTACAGCAGTTCTTAACCCTTTTTGTAAACTATAAACCCTATTTAACTCCAGTGAAAGACTGTCATTAAAAAAATCACATTCATTTTTCCCATTCTTTTTAGCTTCATACATTGCTGCATCTGCATTTTTTAACAAAGTATTATAGTCTATTCCATGATCTGGTGATAAAGCAATTCCAATACTAGCTGTTACATAAATCTTTTTGTCACTTACTATATTAGGTCCTTCAAAAGATTTAATTATAACGTTGCATAAAGCTATTACTTCATGTATATCTGCTATATTAGGTTTAAATAATAAAAATGTATTTCCACTATACCTTGATACTAATACATCAGGTGTAATTGATTCTAATATTGTATGACTGACTTCCTTTAGTAATAAATCTCCAAAATCATGCCCAAAGGAGTCGTTTACATATTTGAAGTTATCCAAATTAATTATAATCATGGCTGCCCTTGTATTCTCTTCAACTACATCTTTTAATAAATTAGTAACTGTATTTTTAAAAAAATATTTATCTGGCAACCCTGTAATTCTATCACTTTGGATAATTGAATTTACGGTTTTATTAACCATAGATTCTTTCCAACTTCCCATCCAAGAATCTATATTTTTATAATCTTCATCTAATTTTCCAAACAAATAACTTGTTCCAACGAAATAATACTTTTCTCTATTTTGTATTGCTTTTCCAATAATAATACACTCAATTGTATTACCTCTAATGCCTTTTAATTTATATCGATGCTGTATCTGCTCTCTATTTATATAGCTTTTACTTAAATCTTGATAAAAAAAGTTAAACATCTTTTTCTTATCTTCATCATCAACAAAATTCATAAATTGTTCTAATGTTTGATTATTAATATCATATCCATCTATACTGTCTATAATCTTATTGTCAACTATTAGCTTCTTTTCTTCTTGATTCCAAATTATAGTAAATCCATTATTATCTGACCAATCTAATATTTCTTCATACTTGACTTCAAAATCTTCCCTAATCATGCCCCCACAATCCTTCACCTAAGCTATAATTTATTTTTCTTCATTTGTGTCTTTTGCTTTTTTATCATTTACCAATGATGCTATTAAAGCTGCTGTTGCTGCCATAACAGTAAGTATCTTGCCTGTCTTTTTTAAATTCATATAACATCATCCTCCCACTCTTTTTTATTTACTTTAAATCACACTACAAATTCAAGTTATTTAAATTGATTTTCTCTTTCATTATATATATAACCAATACTATCTAATCTTCTCAAAATACCCTCTTTTTCTATTCCTAAATCATAACAAAGAGCATCCAATGAAGCATATTGGTCTCTTAATTTTGTATTCATCACGCTTAACAATATATTAGGATCACTAATTTCTATTGAATCATTTGTCATTTTCTTCTCTTCCTTTTTGATATCTAATTTAATATAATATAACATACTTTTCCAAATTAATAAATACCCTTAATTTTCTTAAATTATTCTTCGTCATAAAAATCTAAATAAGAATATTTTGTTTTCCCTTTTTTCCAGCCTAATATTCCATCGATGCTTACATTTTCTGCTGCACTAAATATAGATTTCTCTACACCACTGATATTTTTCTTTAATTCCTTAATTAAATCCTTGATCTCATATCTTTTATTTCCTATTTTCTCAGCTGCAACCATGCAAGCGCAATTTAGTGGCCATATACCACTATTATTTATAAATCGTCTTATAGAATCTTCTTCAATATAATACAATGGTCTTATTAACTCTATATTTTCGAAATTCGTTGATTTAAATTTAGGTAACATTGTTTTAAAATTCCCTGAATACAATAAATTCAACATTGTTGTTTCAATCACATCGTTATAATGATGTCCCAATGCAAGTTTATTACAGCCAAATTCTTTAGCTTTTGTATAAAGTGAACCTCTTCTCATTTTTGCACATAAGTAACAAGGATAATCCTTAGCCATTCTATCAACTACTTCAAAAATACCTGATTCGTATATATGAATTGGAATATTTAAATGTTCACAGTTCTCTATTAATAACTTCTTTATATCTGGGTGATATCCTGGATCCATAGCTAAAAATACTACTTCAAAATTAACTTTACCATGTTTTTGTAGCTCTTGGAATAACTTTGCCATAAGTATACTATCTTTTCCACCAGATACACCAACTGCAATTTTATCTCCTTCTTCTATCATACTATAATCTTTAATAGCTTTTATAAAATTTCTCCAGATGTCTTTTCTATAAGTCTTAATAATGCTTCTTTCTATATCATTTAATGATTTTTTCTCTCCATCAGGTATAATTATTGGGCAACCTTTTCCTGCAATTGTACTCATTATTCAACTTCTCCTATCTTAATGATATTTATATAAACACTAAAATAATAATTTTAATTTATCTTTCCTTTAAAGAGTTTATAATGAACACATAATATTTACAAGTATTTTTATTATTGAATTTTATTATATTTATTAATTAATTCTTTAGGATTTTGACTTTTCATTAAACTTGACATTATTGCAATTCCTTTAGCTCCAGAATTTAATACTTCTTTAAAGTTATTTTCATCTATCCCTCCAAGTCCAATTATAGGAATACTTATATTTTTTGAAAGAATTTCTATTTCTTTTATGCCTCTTGGAACTATGCCTTTTTTACAATCCGTTTCAAATACATGTCCATAGATAACATAATCTGCACCTAATTTATAAGCTTCAATTCCCTCTTCATAATTATGAATTGAAACTCCTATAGTTTTATATATTTTATAGTTCTTCCCCATAATTTCAAACTTATCCACCATATTTTTTAAATCTATTCCATTTTCTGTGTGTAACTTGTTATTAACTTCAGTAAAATTCTTAAAAGACAATTGAATTCCATCTGCCTTAATTTTTTTAGCTACATCTATATTAGAGTTAACAATTATTTTTATTTTAGTATCTTTTAACTCTTCTTTTATCTTCAAAGCAAGTTTTAATAAATTCTCATTTTCTAAATCCTTTTCTCTTATGATTAAATAATCTAATTTTGATTTTGCTATCTTTCTTATCTGCTCATAAAAATCAATGCATAGGTTTCTATTGGTTATTCCTACTATAATCATAATTTATCATCTAGCCTCCCTTAAATTTTGAAGAGATTTTATTCACTAAATTTAAGGCATATGAAAGAAAATAACAAGTCCATGATGCGATGAGATGTTCTTATATGAAGCATAGCTGCTCTTTTTTAATGTGTATATTTTCTTCAGACGAAGAAGTATGTTTATCTCACAGCGGGCTATTAGGTGAACATGCTGATGAAGTATGAATAAAAATAGACTAGCATGCTGACTTGTTATTTATTTGAATATAACTAAACTTAATTGAATAAAATCTCTTAGTAGTTTTAACTAAACAAAACTTTCCCAATCTTTAAAAATAGGCTGATATCCTATATTTTTTAACATTTGTTTTATCTGAGTTGTACTTCTCTTATCATTTGTGTCAAATTGACTTTCTCCTACATCTTCTTTATTTAAAGTATGTCCACCAACAGATGTTGAAACCCCTGCTGAAATTTTATTTATCCCAAGTGGTATTAAATTATCTCTAAAACCTTCTGCTTCTCTAGTTGAAATATTAAGTACACTATTCGGAAACATATTTCTAATCGCTACGATACATTGAACTAAGTTTCTATCTGAAACATCTATAATATCAGTAAACCCACCAACACAAGGTCTTATTCTTGAAAAAGAAAAACCAACTTCTGCTTCTGGGAAAGTCTTCTTTAAATATAAGCCATGCATCGCTTCTTTAAACATTTCTATTCTCCAATCATTTAAACCAAGTAATGCCCCTATATTAACGCTTCTTATCCCTGCCCTTATGGCTCTTTCTGGAGTTTCTAATCTATATCTAAAGTTTTTCTTAGGCCCCCCCAAATGAACTTTCCCATAAATTCCTTCATCATACACTTCTTGAAATACAGTTAAAGAATCTACTCCCTTTACTACAACTTTCCGATAATCTTCTTCATCCATAGGATAAACTTCTAATGCTACTGAAGGGAAGTATTTTCTAAGAACACCTGCTGCTTGTGCTACATAACTAACTGGCGTATCATTTGGAGATTCCCCTGTTAGAAATAAGATTTGTTTAAAACCTTCTTGACTTACTAACTTAGCTTCCTCTGCAATTTCCTCCATTGTCAGCTTCCTTCTAGAAATAACATTATCATGATTATATCCACAATAAGCACATCTATTTATGCAGTAATTAGCTATATACATTGGAGTATATAAATGAACTGCTTTTCCAAAATATTGATCTGTAAGTTTATGTGCTTTTTGTGCCATTTCTTCTAAAAAATCTTCAGCTGTTTCAGAAAGTAATATTAATAAATCCTCTTCATTTAAATTTCTTTTAGATAGAACTCTGCGTACATCATCCTTTGTAACATTATTCCAAAAGCCATAAAAATCAAAATTATCATATTTCTTTAAAAATTCATATACGCTATTTTGTAAATACTTTTGCTCATACATTTTTTTCACCTCTTAACCTAAAAATCCTGTTAATGGAGATGATGCAGCTGCTATTTCCTGTTTTGCTCCAAGACCTGAAAGATATGCAATTCTTCCACTTTCAACAGCTAATTTAAATGCTTTTGCCATTTGAATCGGATTCTTTGAAGAAGCAATTGCTGTATTTACTAATACTGCTGCAGCACCCATTTCCATTGCCATTGCTGCATCTGATGGAGCTCCTATTCCAGCATCAACAATAATAGGTGCTTCTATTTCATCAATCATTATTTCAATTAATTCCTTTGTTCTAATTCCTCTATTACTTCCAATAGGTGCTCCTAGTGGCATTACAGCTGCGGCTCCAGCTTCAACCATTCTTTTTCCCATCATTAAATCTGGACTCATATATGGAAGTACAACAAAACCTTCTTTTACTAATGCTTCTGTTGCTATTAAAGTTTCTAAATTATCTGGAATAAGATATTTAGCATCAGAAATAACTTCGATTTTAATCCAGTTTCCACATCCCATAGCCTTTGCTATTCTTGCAATTCTTATAGCTTCTTCTGCATTTCTCGCTCCAGATGTATTAGGAAGCAACGTAATATTTTTGGGTATATATCCAAGAACATCCTCATCTTTATTTTCAAGGTCAACTCTTCTTACTGCCATAGTTACAACATTAGTTGCACAATTTTCAATAACCTTAGGTAAATCAGAATTTTTTCCATATTTACCTGTTCCTATAAATAATCTACTGCTTAAATCTTTTCCACCTATTTTTAATACATCATTTTCTGTCATCTTTAATATTCCCCTTTACAATTTACTTATTGCTAAACATCATTTTCATTTAAAATTAATCTAAGTGCCATGTTTGCTTCATGACAAGCTGCTATTCCTACTCTAGGCGCCATTAACCCCTCATTTACCTTTGCTTCATTTTCAAAATCTCCACACATATAGAAACGTGAATTCACTTTTTTGCTAACTATTAAATTATTAGAATAATATCCTGCCATACCTGATGCAGAAATTATCTTTGGCTTATTAGTTTGAAGTAAAACCTCTCTAACTAACATTGCTTTATTTTCAGCTCCATCAAAAGCTTCAATTACAATATCCATATCCTCAAATAATTCTTTAATATTATCTTTATTAATATTCACATCTACATTATGTACTTCTATAAATGGATTAATTTCTGAAAGTATCTCTTTTAATGCATCACATTTCTTTAGTCCAATATGTCTTATGAAATATTGTTGTCTATTCAAATTGCTAGGTTCAACTACATCAAAATCAATTATTTTAAGATATCCAACTCCAATTCTACCAAGAGCTAAAGCAACTGTTGATCCGAGACCTCCAAGCCCTGCAATAGCTACCTTTGCTTTCTTTACTTTTTCATGAACCTTTGGAGTATGTCTGCTTACCATTAAAGCTTCAAGCTCCTCTTGCCTCGGAACTTCCCCTCTTTTTATTAGTGTAAGCTTATCCCCATCTTTTAAAATATAATCTTGTTTTATTGGAAACCCATTTAAAATCAATATGTCTGCATCACATTTAAAATTCGCTTTAATACTAAATGCTGTCCGTCCCTCTTCTACAGATACGCCTTTTTCATTTACTAAAATTCTCAACTAAAATCCCCCTTTTTAAATATTTTGAAATCAGCCTCCACCAACGAAACTTATAACTTCAATAATATTACTTTCTCTAAGTTCACGATTTTCAAAATCTTCTTTAGTGATTATTTCTTTATCAATCTCAACTACAAGTCTATCTGAATTTAAGTTAAGTTCATTTATAAGATCACTAACTACTTTTTTATTTCCAAGCTCCATGTTTTTTCCGTTTATTATCACTGTCTTCACCTCTTTCTTAATTTTTTATAATCAAACTAAATCATATCTATCCGTCTTTTCACCTTAAAAAGCATGTAAAAAAGGACTTACCATAAAGGCAAGTCCTATAAAATTTATAATATTATTTATTAATACTTAATAAATAATTAAAATTTATTTATTGCTTCCCTACGGTGGTATTAGCCACATCAGGTTAAAAGAGTTAAAGCAAGTATAGCTTCTCTCAGCCAATTTAAATTGGCACCCCTAGCCTTCTTTTATATTTAGTTTTCATAACAACTCCATATTACCACTTTATTTCTAATATTTCAATTATTTATAAATAAAATTTCCAAAACTTAAATTTTAGTTTCTAAATTCACAGAACAAGTGAATTAATCCTTAAATATCTTATGATTTTCTTATTATTATATAAAGATACATTAAACCTACTATCAAATTTTAAATTCTCATTTATAATAAATATTAATAAGACTATTAAAAGTTAGTTATAACTTAAATGATTGTCATTTATCTTAGAAAATATATAGTAAAAATTACATAAATAAAAAATATGGATGGTGATTATAATGTTAGAAAAGAAAAGATTATATAAAGATACTTCAAGAAAAAAAATTTCTGGTGTACTTGCTGGTTTTTCTGACTATATTAATGGTGATGTTACTTTAGTTAGAATATTATTTGTATTACTCAGTATAGAACTTATCCCAATTAGTATTGTGATTTACTTTATATTTGCAGTCATAATGCCTGATAAGCAAGACTTATATAACAATCCTAATCAATATTAATAAAAACAATTTTATTCTTAAAATTTAAAATATTGTTGAACATTTTTTTAAAAGTGTTAAAATACTATTTGTCGGTATTCCTTTGGAAGCTGAACGGAAATTCATATATTATTATAGATTTTTCCGAATTATATCCATTATTAAGGAGTAAGAACGGAGGTATTTTCATGGAAAGAAATTATGTTAAAACAAGATTTTCAGTAAGACAAATAGCAATGGTTGGAATGCTTTCTGCAATTTCAATTTTCTTAGGCTTAACTGGCCTTGGATTTATTCCAATTCCACCTGTAAGAGCTACTATAATGCACATTCCTGTTATCATAGGCGCAATTGTTGAAGGGCCTGTAGTAGGAGCTGCAGTTGGATTAGTTTTTGGTTTATTTTCAATGTATCAAAACTTTACAGCGCCTGGTCCAACATCCTTTATTTTTTGGAACCCTATAATAGCATTAGTACCTAGAATTTTAATTGGACTTGTAGCCTATTATGTATACAAGCTTATTAAGACAAAATTCAAAAATCAAAGTATTAGTATTGCTGTAGCATCAATATGTGCTACTTTAATCAATACAATAGGTGTTTTAGGTTTAACTTATGTCTTTTATTTACAAAAATATTCAGCCATCCTTGGAATAAAGCCTGAAACTGCTGGTGTTGCAATTGCAACTATTGGAGCTACAAACGGAATTCCAGAAGCTATAGTAAGTGCTGTAATTTCAGTTCCTGTTATAATAGCAATTTTTAAAACAAAGAAATAATAAATTTTATTTAAGAAAAGATAGGCAGCACAATATAAAACTGCCTATCTTTTTATTATTTACTATTACTTTAATTCTTCAGTAGCATTTAGCTGTAGCATACATTTTTTATAAATTGCCTTTTGTAATATATTTTTGATGTTTGCATTATAATCAATAGTATTTCATACTACTAATATAATGATATTCATATTTCCGGCAAATTTTTGCTACTTTATTTATTGAATATTTAATTAAATTATACTATAATGTGTTTACAATCAAATAAATCTTAATTTTATTTTGAAATTTCATTTTTAATTAAATATTAAATTTTTTTATCTTCAAAATGAGTGATTACTCACTATTTTTTAGAAAGGAGTAAACTTATGCAAAACACAACTGATAAAATTATTAAAAATTCTCCTTGCATCAAAATAGAACATGTTAATAAATCCTTTGGCAAAAAGCAAGTCCTTTTTGATATTTCATTAAATGTACCTTATTCCGAAATTTTAGGACTACTTGGCCCATCTGGCTCTGGCAAATCAACTATTGTAAAAATGATTGCAGGAATTGATTTTCCTACTAGCGGAGATGTATATTTGCTAGATGAAAAAATGCCCAAGCTTTCAATGCTAGATAAAATAGGTTATATGGCACAATCTGATGCCCTATATGATGAACTTACTGCTGAAGAAAATATAAAATTCTTTTCTTCTATGTACAAGCTTTCAAAGTCTAAGCAAAAACAAAGAATTTCTGAAGTCATGGAATTAGTAAATCTATCCGATCATTTAAAAAAGCAGGTAAAACAATATTCTGGTGGTATGAAACGTCGTTTATCCCTTGCAATTGCACTTGTACACGAACCTCCTATTCTAATATTAGATGAGCCTACTGTTGGAATTGATCCTGTTCTTCGTAAATCTATTTGGGAAGAACTATATAAGTTAAAGAATAATGGTACCACTATTATTGTTACTACTCATGTAATGGATGAAGCTGATAAGTGTAATACCCTGGGAATGATTCGTGATGGTAGATTGATTGCTATAGGTTCTCCTGATGAAATAAAACTTGCTTCTAGTTCAAATACAATTGAAGAAGCCTTTTTATATTATGGAGGTGAATCAAAATGAGAATAAAAGCAATTATGATTAGAATTTTACTTCAACTTGCTCATGATAAACGCACTATTGGTTTAATGATTTTAGCTCCAATATTAGTCCTCACCTTAATGTCATTTATCTTTGATGGTTCCAATTATCATCCAAAGATTGGAATAATAAATGCTCCATTAAACTTTGTAAACAAATTAGAGGATAATGATGCTAAAGTAATTAGATACACTGAAAATGATGGCTATATTATGCTTGAATCTTCTGAAATTGATGCACTTATTAACTTTGAAGGTGGTGTTCCTAAAATAAGACTTGAAGGAAGTGATCCAAGCAAAAGTCAAGCTGTTATTAATCTTACACAAAAGGCTCTTTCTCTTTCAGCATTAACGCCAACTGTAAAATCAGATATTACTTATTTATATGGATATGAGGATATGGCATCGTTTGATAATTTTGGTCCTATACTGATTGGATTTTTTGTATTCTTTTTTGTATTTTTAATAGCTGGAGTAGCATTTTTAAAAGAGCGTACTACTGGAACCTTAGAAAGGATCCTTGCTACACCACTTAGAAGATGGGAAGTTGTTATTGGCTATCTTCTTGGATTTGGAGTTTTTACTATAATACAATCTGCTCTTATTGCATGGTTTTCAATTAATATTCTTAATATTATGATGGTAGGTTCATTTTCTTTAGTACTCTTAATAACTATCCTTACAGCAATGGTTGCTCTTACTATTGGAACCTTTATATCAGCTTTTGCAAATAATGAACTACAGGTAATTCAGTTTATACCAATAATTGTTGTACCGCAGGTATTTTTTTCTGGTCTCTTTGACTTAAGTACAATGCCTACTTGGCTACAATCATTTGGACATTTTATGCCTTTATGGTATTCAGCTGATGCTCTTAGAAATATTATGATACGAGGTAAAGGCTGGAATGACATTTTATTTGATGCTTTTATCTTAATATTAATTTGCATAATCTTTACACTAGCTAATATTTTAGCTTTGAAAAAATATCGCAAAATCTAATCAAAATACGAGGTGATAAAATTGAAATCAACAAAATCTTTAAAAGATCTTATACACATAAGCAATATGGATACTGATATGACTGAAAAACAAATAAATATACTTAGTGCAGCTATAGAACTTTTTTCTGAAAAAGGTTATGAAGCTACAGCTACTAGTGAAATTGCTAAAAAAGCTCAGGTGGCAGAAGGGACTATCTTTCGATATTATAAAACTAAAAAGGAACTTTTATTTGCTATTCCAAATGCACTATCTAAAGTTTCCTTATTTGAAATTTTCCTTGAAGATTTTAACGAAATTTTAAATGATAACCATGATAATTTCGAAGACTTCTTAAGAAAAATAATCATGAACAGAAAAAAATTTGTCTCTGAAACAGCACCTATTTTAAAAGTAATAATTCAAGAAGTACCGTTTCATCCTGAACTTAGGAGTAAAATTTTAAATACAGTTATTTTTCCTTCAGCTAAAAATGGTATTTCTATTATTGAAAAATTTAAATCCAAAGGCCAAATTGTTGATATGCCAAGTACTACTATTATAAATTTAATAATTACTTCTATCTTTGGTTACCTTTTTGTACACTATATAGCTTTACCTGAATTACCAGAAAATGAACAAGATTTAGAATATTTAATTCAATATATTTTAAATGGAATTTGTCAAAATAGTACTCTAAAAAATACATAAATAGAAATATAAAATTCTCATAAATAGCTCTACTAAATTACAAAAATAGTTTTACAAGGAGTGATTATATGAAAAAATTATTTATGTGCAGCCTTCTTATTCTATTTATAACTACTGGCTGCTCTTCAAATTCGAATATACTGACTTTAAAGGGAGATATTCAAAATAATATTGTATCAGCAACCTCTAGCATTTCGGGTAAAATTATAGAAATGAACAAAAATCAAGGGGAATCAGTAAAAAAGGGTGATATTATTGCTGTGATAGATAATACTAATCAAAAATATGTTGTTGCTCAAATGCAGGCAACTGTAAATATTAAAAAAGCAAAACTTGAAGAATTACAGGCAGGAAACAGACCAGAACAAATAGAGCAAGCAGAAGCTCAAGTTCGTGCAAACAAAGCTCAACTAGATCTTTTAATTGCTGGAAACAGAAGTGAGCAAATAGAAGTAGCTAAAAATGACGTCTCAATTTCACAGGATGCTGTAAATTCAGCTCAATTAACATATGATTATACAAATACTCAATATAATAATACTGTTCAGCTGTATGAAAACGCTGCTGTACCAAAAAGTACCTTAGACGATGCAAAATTAAAATTAGATACAACAAAAGCTCAGCTTTCCTCTACAAAATCTAAGTTTGAAACTTCTAAACAGCAGCTGCAATTATTAGAAGAAGGATCAACCGCTCAAGCCATTGACGTTGCCAAAGCAAACTATGACGCTGCAAATGCTCAACTAAATTTACTAAAGAATGGCTCTGCAAAGCAGGCTATTGCTGCTGCTCAAGGTGATTTAGACCAAGCTACTGCTCAATTAAATCAAACTCAAAATACTTTAAATAACTGTAATATTATTGCTTTAAACGATGGAATTATAATAAGTAAAAATTTTGAATTAGGAGATGTGGTTAATATCGGAAGCAATATCGCTGATATCGCTGTTTCAAACGACATATATGTTCTCTGCTATATACCAGATGAATACTTAGATAAAATCGCTTATAATCAATCCTTAAATGTAACAACATCAAATAATAATACTCAAACAGGTTCAGTTAATTATATTGCTTTAAAGCATGAATATACGCCAAAAGACAAACAATCAACTTCTGATAGTAAACATATGGCTACTAAAATTAAAGTTGCTATAGACGATGAAAATGGATCATTAAAATCTGGAATGACTGCGGAAGTTCAAGTTCCTTTAAAATAAGAAATTATAATTACTTTTATGAACTTCCTATTACTTTTTGAAGTTTACACAAAATTCTTGACAACCATTTATATTATAAAAAACATACACTAAAATACGTAGTAGTTCAATTTCACTGAAAATAAATCACTACATATATATTTCACAAAATAATAAAACCATGCATTTAAAGAAACTTTCCTCTAAATGCATGGTTCTGTTTATATAAGCCTTTTATGAATCTTTAGCAATTCTTTGCTTTATAATTATTTAATTGGTAATGGAACTGGTGTTATAGTAATTTCATCATCTACTCCATTAATTCTAACCTTTGAGCCATAATTTAATTCACCTTTTATTATCATTCTAGCGAGATTATTTTCTAGTATATTTTGAATATATCTCTTAAGTGGCCTTGCTCCATAAACTATATCATAACCTTCTCTTGCCATTATTGACTTTGCTTCATCTGTAACATCTATTTCTATATTCTTATCTTTTAATCTCTTTCCTACATCTCCTAAGAATATATCTATTATTTTTTTTATACCCATTTCTGATAATGGTTTGAACATTATGATATCATCAACCCTGTTTAAGAATTCTGGTTTAAATCTTGATTTTAATATATTCATTACTTTGTTTTTTATATCTTCTTCAACATGTTCTTCATTTTTGTTTTCCAATAGATATTCACTTCCAATATTTGAAGTCATAATTATTATTGTATTCTTAAAATCAACTGTCTTACCTTTATTATCTGTTAATCTACCATCATCAAGTATTTGAAGGAACATATTAAATACATCGTCATGAGCCTTTTCAATTTCATCAAAAAGAATTACGCTATATGGATTTCGTCTTACTGATTCTGTCAATTGCCCGCCTTCATCATAACCTACATATCCTGGAGGCGCTCCAACTAATCTAGATACTGAGTGTTTTTCCATATATTCAGACATATCTATACGAATTATATTTTCTTCTGAATCAAATAGATTTCTAGCTAAAGTCTTTGCAAGCTCTGTTTTTCCAACTCCAGTAGGACCTAAGAAAATAAATGAGCCTATTGGTTTATTAATATCTTTAAGTCCAGCTCTAGCTCTAAGTATTGCATTAGTTACAGCTTCAATTGCTTCACCTTGACCTATTACCCTCTTTCCCATTTCCTCTTCTAGTCTTAGAAGTTTTTCTCTTTCTCCTTCTAGTAAATTTGTAACTGGAATTCCTGTCCATTTAGAAAGTACTTGTGATACTTCTTCTTCAGTAACTTCTTCTTTTAACAAAGCACCTTCATAATTTTCTTTTAATTCAATTTCTTTTTGTTTAATCTCTTCTTCTAATGCAGGAATTTTACTATATTGAATTTCAGCAACCTTATTATAATCAAAATTTCTTTGAGCAATTTCGATTTCTCCTCTAGCGTCATCTAATTCACTCTTTAGAGTCTTAATTGCTATAATTTGCTCTTTTTCCTTAGTATACTTTGCAGTCATTTCATCATTTTTTTCTTTAAACTCTGCAAGTTCCTTTTCAATATTTTCTAACCTGTTTTTTGAGCCTTCGTCCTTTTCCTTTGATAAAGCTTCCTTTTCAATTTCTAGCTTAAATATCTTTCTTCTTATAATATCAAGTTCTGTTGGAAGGGAATCAATTTCTGATCTTATCATAGCACCAGCCTCATCAATCAAGTCAATTGCTTTATCTGGCATAAATCTATCTTGAATATATCTATCAGAAAGTTTTGCCGCAGCTACTATTGCTGAATCATGAATTCTGATTCCGTGATGTATTTCAAATCTTTCCTTTAATCCTCTTAAAATAGCTATTGTATCTTCAACTGTAGGTTCATCTATTATTACTGGTTGAAATCTTCTTTCTAGTGCTTTATCTTTTTCAATATATTTTCTATATTCATCAAAAGTTGTAGCACCAATGCAGTGAAGCTCTCCTCTTGCAAGTAATGGTTTTATTAAATTACCTGCATCCATAGCACCATCAGTCTTACCAGCTCCAACTATAGTATGAATTTCATCTATAAATAGTAATATTCTACCTTCACTACTTTGAACTTCTTTTAAAACTGCCTTTAGCCTTTCTTCAAATTCACCTCTATATTTAGCACCAGCAATTAATGCTCCCATATCTAATGAAAATATAATTTTATCCTTTAACCCTTCTGGAACATCACCTCTAACTATTCTTTCAGCTAATCCTTCAATAATTGCTGTTTTACCAACACCAGGTTCACCTATTAATACAGGATTATTCTTTGTTCTTCTAGAAAGAATTCTTATGGTTCTTCTTATTTCTTCATCTCTTCCTATAACAGGGTCAAGCTTATGCTTTTTAGCAAGATCCACCAAATTAGTTCCATACTTGGCTAATGCATCATAAGTTCCTTCTGGATCCTGTGTTTCAACTCTTTGACTTCCTCTAACTTCAGAAAGAATTTTCAAGAAATTATCCTTATTTATATTATATTGTTTTAATATTTTAGAAACAGTGCCATTCTTATCTACTTCCATAACAGCTAACAACAAATGTTCAACACTAACATATGAATCCTCAAATTTCTTTGAAATTTCTTCAGCTTTTATTAAAACTTCTTCTACTTTTCTAGTAATATATACATTACCAATACCTTCTCCTAAAACCTTAGGCATTAAATCCAATTCTCTATTTATTGAATCTTTTATATTCTTTACCTGTACCCCCATCTTAGTAAAAATATTTGGTACTAATCCATCTTCTTGTTCTACAAGAGCAGAAAAAAGATGAATTAAATCTATTTGCTGGTGATTAAACTTAACAGCTGTAACATTTGCATCATTTAAAGCTTGTTGTACTCTTAACGTCATTTTATCAATATTCATTATTATTCCTCCTCAAATTTAATGTTAATGTATACTTTTAGTTGTGTTTGAACGTCCTAATTATGATTCGTAATCTTTTTATAGGTGTTTATTTTTTCAGTTACATCCTAAATAATTCCTTCTCATATATATAATAATATATAGGTCAAAGAAAGTCAAAGTGTATTTTGCTTTTTAAATAATTTTTTTATTAATTAAACTTTTGTTTAAAAATTAATAATTCTGTAGTAAAATAATAGTATATACAGTTATATGTTATCCAAATCTGTAATTCATGTACAGTTGGAAGTATTATATTTTTAAAGAGGTGATATTATGAAAATTAATTCTATTCTTAAGCAAGATTTTCACACAATTCACACAAATGATTCTATAGATAAAGCTTTAGATTTTATGAATCAATCTAACATAAATGGTATGCCTGTAGTAGATAATGATAATAATCTCGTAGGAATGGTTGTTAAAGCTGATATATATAGATTTATGGTACACCCTGGTCATTATGTTAGTTGTCCTGTTGAATGGGTTATGTCTAAATCTGTAATTGTTGCTCAATCAAATGAAGACCTATTTACTATTGCTAGACGTTTAAGAAAAAATAACATTGTTGCTATGCCTGTAGTTGAAAATGAGAAGATTATAGGAATTATTAGTATTGAAGATTTATTAGACTATTTTCTTAATATAGATCCTCAAAATGATTCCTTTACGTATGTAGGTGATTCATCAGAAGAATAACTCTTTATTACAATGTATTTTAATTTAGTTTATATTCAAAATATTTCGTAATTGCTAATTTATATTTTATAAGTATAAATTACAATTACATAAAAATTATGATTTATACTTATAAAATAGAACTAAAAATAGAAGAATATTTGTTTATAATTTATAAACAAATATTCTTCTATTTTAATTTGCTATTATTTAATTATATTTTTTTATCTACTGCTAAGGCTAAATTAAAGTACTTTAAAGAATCTGTAGTAGAACCAAGCTGATAATAAAGGTGTCCCATATCTATATATCTGTTTTTTCTTTCTTCTCTTGTACCAAATTTAAATAATGAATCTAAAGATAAATTCATATATTTTTCCGCTTCAGCATACTTGTCCATCTTTTGAAGAATTAACCCCTTTAAGTAATATGACTTTTCAATTAACCTTATATTATCTGTAATGATTGCCATATTTAAAGCTTCTTCTGTAATCTTATATGCTATATCATACTCTAAATTTTTAATTAATATATTAGTACAATAATTTAGAAATTCTACATTTTTTTCTATATTATCACTCGGGAATATTTTCATTCCTTTTTCTAATTCTATAATTGCTTTATCTTTTTCCCCTACTTCAAAATAATACTTTCCATAGTTTCCATGTGATAAGGCTAATGAAATAGGATTATATTTTTGATACTCAAATGCTTTATTCTTATATTCATCAACATAATCTTTCTTTAACTTAATGCACACTGTAGCATAGATATGATATATTTTCCCCTTACTTTCATCCGTTTTAAGTGCATCAACATATTCTATTATCTCTGTTAAAATACTATATGCTTCCTCTGACTTTTTTAAATTTTGATAACATAAAGCTTCATTATATCCTATTAAGCAATATTCTCCACTATCAAAACCTTCTTTTTTCTGTTGAAACATTTCTCTAAGTTTACTATAGTAAGATATTGCTTCTATATATTCTCTATTTTGAGAAAGATATCTTGCCATATCCTTAAAATATGTAGCTGTATTTTCTTCTGTATTATTTCTTTGATATAAATCATAATATTGAGAAACTATTAATTGAATGTTTTCAACCTTATTTTCTTCTACATAATAAGAAAATAATATATGTATTAATTCAAATGCCAAATCATAATATTTATATTTAAGTGCATAACTTAAATTATCTTTTAATTTATTTTCAGAATCATTATCACATGAAATATTCTTTTTTATAAAGTTTAAGTTATTTAGTATTTGTTCATAAACATCTTCTATTAAATAATCTAAATCAATTTCAATTTTTTCTGATATGTATTCAAGTAATTCTTTATCAGCTTTAATCTTCCCATTTTCTATACAACTCATTTTAGCAATTGAAATTCTGTTTCCGCAAAGATCTTTCAATGTAATTCCTTTGAATATTCTAGCTCTCTTTATTTTTTCACCAGTCGACAGTATTTCCAAATCTATCACCCATTTACTTTTAATTTTTTAATTTTTCTGATTCATCAAATAATCTTATTCCTTGATTTAAATAATATGAAGCTTCTTCTTCTTCTTTTTTATCTATAAAGTATTTTCCAACTCTCATAGCTAATTCTCCTGCTTTAGCTAATCGCCCACTATTTTTTGCTAATAAGTATGTATCAATTAAAACACTTTCTGCTTGTTCAACTTTATCATCAATACTAAACATAGTATATTTAATTAGCTTACATTCAATTTTTCTATCAACATCATTTTCTTCAACGCTACTTTCAATATTTTTTAATATTTTGCTGCATTGTTCAGTGTTCTTTAGTTTCAAATAATTTTTACAAATATCTAGTAATATATCATTTACATAACCAACATTGTTTTGAATACTGACATTTCTTGATATTTCATAATGTTTAGTTGATTCGTCTAAATCACCTAATTCATAGAATAACTTACCTAAATTATGTTCTATATTAACTATACTCTTGTTATATTGTATTTTTTTATAAACTTCTAATGTTTTCTTTGAATATTTTATAGCATTTAATAAATCACCTTTTTTATTGAAATCCTCTGCTAAACAAAATAAATTATTTGCATAATCTTCATCATTGTATATTTGTTCAAATCTTTTCTTTGCTGAATATGAATATTCTAATGCAGAATCTAATTCTTCTATATCATAATATGTTCTAGCCATATTATAATGTATTTCTCCCATTAGAAAATCATCTACTACTTTGTTATCTAAATATACTTTTTCAGCTTGCTTTAAATAGCTGCTTGCTGAATGATATGCTCTTAATTCTAAGGCTATATTAGCTAAATTTAAAAAAGTTTTTATTATTTGTTCGTAATTATTATTTTTAATAAAAATCACATTTGCTGATAAAAAAAACTTTTGCGCCATCGGAAAATCTTTCTTATACATATAAGACTTTGCAGTTATAAAATATATCATTGCTTTTCTATATTCTAGGTTATACTTTTCACAATAATATAATGCATTATCAATATATCTTTGCCCTTTTTCATAATCTCCTTGTAAAATACAAGATTCACCTACTTGCTCATAATAAAGACTAATTTTTTCAGCTTGACTTTCTTCGGATTCCATCAAGTACTCTACCGATGTATTTAATGCATCAGCTAAATATTCTAATAAGTCAACTGAAGGATTAGAACGACCGGATTCAACCAAGCTTATTTGTCCTGGAGTTATTCTGTCTTTCGCTAAATCTTTTAAGGTCATATTCAGTTGTTTTCTTCTTCTTTTAATTTTTTCTCCTAATGATAGAATTTCCATTTCTTCAATCCTTCTCTATTCAACAAATTATTTAATTAATTTAATATAATTTTTCTTAATTATAACATAAATTCATAAAAAACTGCATAAAAATATAAATGCTGCCCAAATTTTATATAATTTAATTTTTTTATCCATTTTTATATCAAAATTTATAAACATAAAATATTTTTTTATTATAATTTATAAGTAAATTAAAAAGATATGCACTTATTAAAGTTCATATCTTTTTAATTAAATCAAAATTTATATTTTGCATAATAACTATATTAAAATAGTCTTTAGCTCATCCAATCTTGAATTCCATTGTAAGTAGATTCAGCCATATTCCTCATTCTTTTTCCTGCTCTTTTCATTGTTCTTTGTGTCCTTCTATCATAGTGTGGCATCATAGCCATTTCAACAGCTACTCCAATTAAAATTCCTGCCACTATACCCTTTGAAAATCTTTCCATACTTAACACCTCTTTAATAATAATTTATTTTCTACATCTAGATTATGTAGTAATTAAAAAGTTATCCAAGTTAATTTTTTCTACATTATATTACATATATCAAATTTAGACTTTAAAGGTAATAGAAATTTCAAAAAGTTATTATTTATTGTGGCATACATTTTTTTATATAAATATTATATATTCTATTTAATTATTTCAACTTCAAATTGTAAATCGATCCCATTTTTATTCTATTCAAACTTATCTAATAAGTATAAAATAAAGCTTTCTTTTTCTTTACTTAACAACTTTGAAACAATCTTCTTGCCTTCTTTATAATTACTTTTATATAAGCTTACAATTTTCTCAAATCTTTCTTCATTGTCCTCTTTCTCATCTTGGTTTGTTGCTATATCACATGCTATGTCATCACTAATAATGTTAATATCTCCACTTATAATTATGTTCTTAGTAGCATTAGGAGCTATACTTAAAATTTCAGATTTTACATAGCCACTCGAAACCTCTATAATATTTTTAGAAAGCCATTTTTCAACAACCCTATCAGAAGTTATACTTAGACATTCCTTGCATTTTTCATCAACTAGTTCGTTAAATAAATCCCCTGTATGACTATCTACCTTTACAAATATAACTTCAATTCCAGAATTCATTAATTTTTGCATCTTATTATAATATTCCATAGATGATTCTTCTTTTCTATCCCAAGCACCAGTAGCATGATGCGCTATTCCTTCATAGTCATGAAATAAAACTATTTTAGTTTCATTTTGATTCAAACCATATTCAACAGCCCTAACAGCACCTTTAAGTTCTCCTGCTATTTGCCTTATATTCTTTTCAGATGTATCCTTTTCTGCATTGCTTTCTATATATTCTACAACATTATCTTTAACACAAACTACGCCATAAGAATATCTTCCATCAGATGAATTATAACTGCCATCAACATAAGCGTGAAGACAATCTTTGGGATAGTTTTCATCACTCTTTTTAAGCATTCTATTGCCTTCATTTAAATATGCATTTGCATCTTCAATACTTTCAAAGCTCTTATATTTAGCACCTTTTACACCTTTTACATATTTCAAACACTCATCCCAAGTATTAACTATAGTATTTTCTATCTTCTTATTATTCTTAGCATCAAATCCACATTGTATTGCATAAACTTTCTTTGCCATTTCCTTATTCCCTTCTTTGTTAATTTCTTAATTATATTTACTAAAATAATCAGTAAATATACTCGTCTACTTTCTTTCATACTCGGTGTCATTACATTTACATAACATCCACCATAAATTAAGAAACACCATTTTTTTTAATTATATATTACATCCTTGATTTATTTTTCCTATATATATATATTTCAATTTAAATGTTATATTTCCAGTAATTAATTTTCAAGAAATTCTTAACGAAAAGTGAATGTCCAAAAAGCGATGCTCCAAAAGTGAACATCGAAATTTTACATTTTGTTATCCGAACTTTCCCTGTGGACATTTTATATTTTGGGTCTAGAACTTTCTCCTTTAGTTTTCAGCATTCATTGTTAACTATTGACTGCAATATATACACACTATTTATCTAAATTATATCCAAATATTAAAATTAACTTACAATGTAGATAATTCTTCTACTACCTCATATAGCATTCCTACATTTCTAGCCCCAGTAAAATCAGTTAAATATTCAATTCCATTTTTCAACACTAAAAGTAACTCATTTTCACCTTCCCAATTTTCTACTATTATAGCTAATGGAACATCTTTAAGAACCTTATTTAAAGCAAAAAATCCTACCCCAATATCATCAATTACGCCTATAAATGGTATTTTACTAGGTATTAAATCTGTAGGTATTGTTATATATCCAATAGCTGCTGACATTATCAACTTAGTTTTTACAGATACTCTCTTGTCCTTAAGTAATCTGTAAATTAGAGAAACTATATCTGGCAATATAAATATATAATCTTTATATTTTTTAGCTTCTTCTGGTAACTTGTTGCTTAGAATACCTCTGCCTTTAGAATACTTGTCCTCTATTTTGTTTACAATTTCTAATGCTGTAACCTCTTCATTTTCTTCCTTAACTTCCTCTGCTTCTACTTTCTTTATTAATTCTCCAGCTATAGAAATATTAATATTGCTAGCTTCCACCCATAATTCTGATCTCTTCATAAAAATTTCATTAATAGTTAAATCAACAAATGGTACATCACTCAGAATTGTATTTATATTTATTGTTACTTTATCTTTTTGACTTTCTATTCCATATTCCTTAAATGCTTTTGCTAGCTGCTTTAATGCAAAACTTCTTATTATTCTAAAAAGTCCAAGGTTTAAAATTTTTGCTTTAACTATTCTAGCTGTAATCTTATTATTAAAACATTCAACTAATTCTGCTTTTACCAAAAAATCTATTTTAATTCCTTTTTTAAAACTTCCTTCTAAAATTATTCCATCTTCAATAGTTACACATTTTAAATTTAATCCATCAACTTTGACAAATTCATTAATAATACTTAATATATCATTTCCTACCAACTTAACCTTAACCTCTGATATGTTCATAACTCATTCCCCTTCAAAGAAAATCTTTACCTTTAAGCTTAAATTCCTTTTTAATGTACTTTACAATTTAGAACATTATTTTCCTAATTATAATTAAAAGTATACATTATTTTAGCTAATTATTAAAGATAAAGAAAAATCCTCTACAAGTATCTATCATACTTGCAGAGGAACTTATTTTGTGGAACTAAATTTTAATATTTTAAGTTTTATAATTCATTAAAATACTGGAATTACTGCTCCATTATATTCTTTTTCTATAAATGCTTTTACTTCTGGTGATGTTAATGCTTTATATAAAGCTTGAATCTTTTCTTGCTTTTCATTACCTTCTTTTACAACTAATATGTTAGCATAAGGCTTAGCTGCTTCTGAATTTTTGTCCTCAATTATTATTGAATCTTTTGTTGGATTGAATTTAGCTTCTATTGCATAGTTACCATTTATTACAGCTGCATCCACATCATCAATTGCTCTTGGGATTGCTGCTGCTTCTAATTCTTTAAAGTTTAATTTTTTAGGATTTCCATCATCTGTTATATCTTTTGGAGTAACTAATTCACCATCTTTAATTTTTATTATTCCTTTACCAGCTAATAATTTTAATGCTCTAGCTTCATTTGATGGATCATTAGGAACTGCAATTGTAGCTCCATCTTTAAGTTCATCTAAACTCTTGATTTTTTTAGAATATAATCCCATTGGTTCTAAGTGGATTGGTCCTACTGATACTAATTTAAATCCTTTTGATTGATTTTGTTCATTTAAATAAGGAGTATGTTGGAAGAAGTTAGCATCTAATGATCCTTCTGATACAGCAGTATTAGGTTGAACATAATCATTAAATTCAGTTATTTCTACTGTATATCCTTGTTTTTCTAGTAATGGCTTAGCTATATCTACTATTTCCTTATGTGGTTTTGGTGTTACTCCAATTTTTATTACCTTGTCATTTTTAGAATCTTTGCTTGCTGTATTATTTGTGCCCCCACAGCCTACTAATCCGAGTGTTACTATTCCTGCTAAAACTACTGATAAAATTGATTTCTTTTTCATATTTTATTCCCCCTATTTTGATAATTTATTATAAAAATAATTTCCTAAAAATTGTAATACTTGTACTACTATAATTAAAATAATACATGTTACTATCATTACATCTGTTTGGTATCTTTGGTATCCATATCTTATTGCTACATCTCCAAGTCCTCCACCTCCAACGGCACCTGCCATTGCAGAATATCCAACAATGCTTATTATTGTAAGAGTTATTCCTGACATTATTGAAGGAACTGCTTCTTTGAGCATAACCTTAAATATAATTTGAATATTTGAAGCTCCAAAAGATTTTGCTGCTTCAATTACTCCTTTGTCTACTTCTCTTAAAGATGCTTCAATTACTCTTGCAACAAAAGGAGCTGCTGCAATTGTAAGCGGAACCATAGCGGCTTCCGTACCTATAGATTTACCAGCGATTAATCTGGTTAAAGGTATAATTATTACCATTAATATAATAAATGGAAAACTTCTTAATGTATTAATTATAAAATCTAAAATAGTATAAATTATTTTATTAGGTCTTAATCCATCACTAGCTGTGACTGTTAATATAATTGCAGGTATAAATCCTAAAATAACTGAAAATGTAGTTGATACAAAAACCATCTCTAATGTTTCTATTAAAGCTTTTCCTATTATCTCATTCATTATTCAATCACCTCCAATAAGATATCCTTACTTTCAAGATACTTCATAACCTTATCTTTGTCTTGTTCCTTTATATTTATTACAAGCCCCCCTAATACTTCATCCCTAAACTTTTCAAGTTTACCCCAAACTATTGAAAAATCTATTTCAAGCTCTCTAGCCATTTTAGTTATAAGTGCATTTTCTGAAGAATCACTTGGGAAAAATAATTTAATATTAACCCCATCTTCTGGTAAAAGTTCATCTTCTTCTTCACCTAAAAATTTCTTTAATGAAGCTCCTGGTTTTAAAAATAAATCTTCTGCTTTTCCTTCTGCTTTTACTATTCCTCCATCTAATAACGTAACCCTTTCACAAATTTCTTTTATAACTTCCATTTGATGAGTAACTATTACTATTGTTATTCCTAATTCTTTATTAATTTTAGAAAGTAATGCTAGTATATCCTTTGTGATTTTAGGATCTAATGCCGATGTAGCTTCATCACAAAGTAATATTTTAGGATCTAATGCTAATGCTCTTGCTATTGCTACTCTTTGTTTCTGTCCACCACTAAGTTCTGATGGTTTGCTCAATCTTTTGTCTTCTAATCCAACTAATTTAAGTAATTCTAATACCTTATCTTTTATTTCACTCTTATTGTAGCCCCATACTTCAAGAGGAAGTGCAACATTATCAAAAACATTTTTTCTTTTCATAAGATTAAAGTTTTGAAAAATCATGCCTAAATCTTTTCTAAATTCTCTAAGGCTTTTACCTGTTAATGAAGAAACTTCTTTCCCCATTACATTAACAGATCCTCCATTATAAGATTCTAGTCCATTTATACATCTAAGTAATGTAGATTTTCCTGCCCCACTATGTCCTATTATTCCATAAATTTCGCCTTTTTTAATACTTATTGATACATCTTTTATAACTTGTGTTTCCCCAAAACTTTTAATCACATTTTTAATTTCTATCAAAACACTTTTCCTCCTTGATTTTGTTCTGTCTAGTCTCCGGATAACTAAGATATCTGTCTCAAATAACTAACTGGTTTGCTATTTATTTGAAAATATCTCAAAACAAAAGCGCCAGAGAATAAATCTCTAGCGCATAAAACACTTTGTAAATTTACCCTCTCATCTATCAGCTAAAAGCTGCTGGAATTAGCACCATACAAATATTAATAAATGAATCAATATTTCGGTTGCCGGGTTTCAAAGGGCCAGTCCCTCCACCACTCTTGATAAGATATTCGATTATTTAATTTAGTTTATGACATGATTATATAAGCATTTTTTTTATTTGTCAACCTAAAAAAATAATCCTTTAAAATTTCGAATCCTTAGTATTGTCATCGGATTAGTTTTATTATATATACTTATTTATTTTATTGCAAGCTTTTTTAATATAAAAAAAAGTATACCTCATGCTAAATTTGATGAGGTATACTTTTATATTTGAAACTCAATATTTTATAAATAATTATAAATTTAAGCTGCCTTTTTTTGTTTTTCTTTACTTACTATGAAGTTCCAATTCTTTGAACATTCTGGCGAAACTTCTCCATGCTTTTTAATGTAACTTGTCATTAGACTTCTAACTTGTCCATCATCGCCTAAAACCTTAGCAGAATCATAAGTTACAATACTTGGATCAGTACTACTTAATCCAACAGCTTTCATAAAGCCACCGCCACCATTATATCTATAATTGTTAATTGCAACTGTAAATTCATCTGAATCTTTTACTGCAACACCATTAATTTTTAAATTCTTTATTCTATTTCCAGAAATTACTTTTCCAGTTTCCTTATCAACAGTACATGCTGGCGCAGTTAAATCAATATCATATGTTGCACCATATAATTGATCTAAATTATAATCTGGAATATTTAGTACTGAATCTTTAGCTATAGTATTCTTTTCATCAGTTGTTTGATTATAATATCTAACTGAATACTCCATCCAATTTTTCACTTGTCTACCATTCATCTTTACTCCATATAAGAAGTTTTCAAATACGTAAACCGCCATCATATTTTTTATAGTAACATCACATTTAGGTATGAATGCAGCAGAACTTAAAGGTGCAGCAATTGACAATTGAGTTCCTGATGATTCCTTTTGAACCTTATTAATTAATTCCATAATTGCTGTAGGCTCAGTTGTTTGTCCATTTCCTGTAAATTCTCCAGTTGAAACTCCTATCTTTGTGTCTACATACTTTAATGTTGCATCTTCATAAGGCTTAATTAAATCAAGAATTTCTTGATCTTCAATCATACTGTTATCTACAGTAACATTTTTTGTTGAAATTCCACAAAGCTTACCGTTTGTATCAATATTCATATCTATTTGTGCAAGACCTGTAGCACTTTTTGTTGATTCTAATATTGGAACTACTTTTCCTTCTGGATTCTTCTTGCTTAAGTCATTTACTTTTAAATGAGTATGACCTGCAATAATTGCATCTATCCCTTTAACTTTTGTTGCTATTGTATTAACTTGATTTTCAGGTAAAACATCTACATCCGTTTCTTGTCCACTATGTGCTGAAACTATAACAATTTCTGCACCTTTACTCTTTACTTCCTTAACCCACTTGTTGGCTTCATCTACAAGATCATTAAATACTAATCCATCATAATGCTTTTTATCTTCCCAATTTGGTATACATTTGTTTTCTAACCCTATAACTGCAACTTTTACTTCTTTGCCATTTACTTTAAAACTATTTATTTTATAAGGCTCCACAAAATTTGTCCCATCATTCTTATATATATTACCTCCAAGTACAGAAATCTCCTCTGACTTATAATCTTTAATCACTCTATTTAATACATCTAATCCATAATTAAATTCATGATTTCCGAGTGTCCATGAATTATATTTCATTGCTCCCATTACTTTTGCCATAGGATATTCTGAAGTTGTATCTAAAACATCATAATAATATGATAGTGGTGTTCCTTGAATAGTATCTCCATTATCAATTAACATCACATTATTATTTTTTTCTCTTACACTTTTCACATATGATGAAATTTTAGCTAACCCTTGCGCTTTTGCTGGTTCTTTTCCTGTACCATAATCATAATTTAGAACTGTACCATGAACATCTGTTGTAGCAAGTAAAGTTATTGAATTTGCTACATTAGTCATTCGTACAACATCTGCATTAGGTATTGTATTTCTATCCTTTTTATCATTTCTTTTGTCTTTATCTTTGTTGGATTTACACCAATCTATAAATGCATCTCTTACTATAATATGTGTATCATTTCTCACATCTGATCCACCACATTTTGTAAATGCAGTAAATGAATCTCCACCTTGAGCTACAAAATCTGGTACTGCTACAGATAAAGTTTCTGTATCACTAATTGCTTTACCATCTTCTCTTGTAATTTCTTCTACTCTATTTCCTGATGGAAGATTAGAATCATAAACAAATTTAATTCCTGATACTTGTAAGCCTTTGCTGTTATCAGCAACTGCTTGTTCTAGAGCTTCTTTTAATTGTGCCTTTGTCATGGTTAATTTATAAATTGTATTATCAAAAGGCATAAAACTCCACATAGTACCTACTTTAATATCACCTTGTGGTATATCTATTCTAAGCCCTCCATTATTTTGAATTCCAACATCTGCTTTAATTGCACTTCTAGTAACATCAGAAGCCCAATTTCCTAAAACTGATGATCCATATGGAGAAGAGTTTAATTTTCTTGTAAGTTCTTTTTCATTATTGTATCCAATTACTTCCCTTGTTATTGGATCTATTTGCTTATTAGCCTTTGCTACTATTTTATCAACGTATTTGTCTGTTTGTGGCTTAACAGCTTTATATCCTTTATCATTATCTAAAGCTACATAATTTGATTCAAGTTTTGGTATATCAAATACAATTTTTTTATCAGCAGTTATTTTAAATTTAGTATCTATATACCCCTTACCATTAGAAGCTCCAATGTAAACTGGTATATTAGTAGTTTTAGCAATTGCAGCAGTTTTAGTATGACTATGTCCTCCAAATACTGCATCTACATTTTGAAGTTTATTAGCTAAATCAAACACTGGGCCAGTAGCATTATCGCCCTTATCGCCTTCATGTATTAATGCTATTGTTACATCTGCTAATTTCTCTTGTTTTATTTGGTTTGCAATTGAATTAATTTCATTTGTAAGGTCCTTAAATTCATAATCTTGTATATATTTAGGTGATACACTTGTTTCAGTTTCTTTTGTTATTCCACCAATAATTGCAATTTTTATTCCATCTTTAGTTACAATTTTATATGGTTCAAATGCTCTTTTACCAGTTTGTTTATTATAAAGATTACTGCAAACTATTGAGTATGCTGCACCTTTCATTGTAGTATTTATAGTTGTATCTAAACCCCAATCAAATTCATGATTTCCAAGAGTTGTTACTTCCATTCCTATATCAGACATAACTTCTTGAACTGGAACCCCTTTCATAATATTCGAAGTTGCAGATCCTTGATATAAATCTCCTCCCCCTAATATTAATGTTCTATCTGAATTAGATTTTTTTACCTTACCTAATCTATCAGCTAACACTCCTGCAACTGGATTTCCAGATGCATCTTTTAACGTTCCGTGAAAATCTGTTATTTCAATGATATCAAAGATTTTCTCGTTATCTGCTGCATATCCTATTGTTGTAAAAGCAGTAAATAAAGTTATTGTTAAAAATAGACTGGTGAATAATGCTGTGATTTGACTTGATTTTAATAGTTTTTTCAAAAAAATTCCCCCTTAATCTATTTAATGATGCATTAAATGCAACATTTACCATAATAATTATATACTTACAACGTAATAAATTCCATACTTTACACTTAATTTCATACCAATACTAAAAATCAATATTATATTTAAATCTTAAAGGTTAATTCTACATTTACTATATTAATTAAATGCAAAATTAATTTTTACTTTGGATTTATGAATTATAATTATTTTAGTTTTAGATTAAACATAAAATTCTCATAAGATTATTTATAATCAAAACTAACTATCGTTTTATTTTCCTACACACTCAGTCTAAATGGACTAAAATCAATAACAAAAAAACTGCTACTTATTATGATTAAAAAATCATTTTGTAACAGTTTCTTACTAACATCTTTTATTACTCTATCTGTATCTCTCTTTTATTGCTCTATCTATATCTCTCTTATGAGCTTTTTCTAACATAGAATCTCTCTTATCATAATTTTTCTTACCTTTACATACTCCAAGTGCAACCTTAACTTTGCCTTCTTTTAGGTAAAGTGATAATGGTATTAAAGTATATCCATCCTGAGATACTAATCCATCAAGTCTTCGTATTTGATCTTTATGAAGCAATAATTTTCTTTCTCTTATCGGATCTACGTTAAATATATTTCCTTGTTCATAAGGAGAAATATGCATATTTTTTATAAATAATTCACCATTATATATATCAGCATAGCATTCTTTAAGATTGACCCTGCCCTTTCTTATTGATTTAACTTCTGTTCCAACTAACACTAAACCAGCTTCCATTGCTTCTTCTACAAAGTAATCATGTCTTGCTTTTCTATTTTCAGCCAATGAATTTTCATTCTTTTTTCTTGCCATTTTAATCACCCACTTAATTCAGTTAACAGTTAATGCCCTTTATTGGTACCATGTGGGCAATTAACTGTTAAAAGTTTATTACTAAAATTATATTATAACTATCTTTCTAAATCAACAAATTTAGGTGGAGCATAAATCTCCGCCTAAAGATTTTCACTCTATTTATACTGCTTATTCTGCTTCGCTTTTAAGCTCTTCATCCATATTTTCTGGTATATCTAGTTCTTTACAATCTTCTCTTTTAGGTTCTTCTGTAATTTTAAAGAATATTTCTCTATTTGCTATATCTACATTTATACATTCTACTTTTACTTTATCTCCAAGCTTATAAAGCTTCTTAGTTCTCTCACCAATTAAGCTAAGATGAGTTTCATTAAATATGTAATAGTCGTCATCTAAGTCTGTAATATGAACTAACCCTTCGATTGTATTTGGTAATTCTACAAATACTCCAAAAGATGTAACTGAAGATATAATTCCTTCAAACTCTTCTCCAATTTTATCTTGCATATATTCAGCTTTTTTAAGATCATCAACTTCTCTTTCTGCATCTTGTGCTTTTCTTTCCATTTCTGATGATTGCTTAGCTGCATAACCAACTATGTTTTTCAATTTATTTATTCTCTTTTCATCAATTTCTCCATGTAAATATTCTTTTATAATTCTATGAATTTGCAAATCTGGATATCTTCTTATTGGAGAAGTAAAGTGACAATAATACTCTGCTGCAAGTCCGAAGTGACCACTACATTCTGGAGCATACCTAGCCTGCATCATAGAACGTAACAATAAAGTACTTACAACTGTTTCTTCATTCTTACCTTTAACTTTCTCTAAAATTTCTTGAAAACTCTTTGGACGTATTTCTTCTGTCCATTGAATAGTATATCCTAAATTATAAACAAATTCTTTGAATCTAGCTAACTTTTCTTCATCTGGACTCTCATGTATTCTATATACAAAAGGGAAATGAGTTTCAAACATATGCTCTGCTACTGTTTCATTCGCAGCTAACATAAATTCTTCTATCATTCTATTAGCTATTTCACGATCATAAGGTTTTATTTCAATTGGTTTTCCAAGCTCATTTAATATTATTTTAGCTTCTGCAATTTCAAAATCAATAGCTCCTCTTTTAGTTCTCTTTGATCTTAATATATGACAAAGTTCTTCCATCATCTTAAAATCTTCATAAAGATAGTCATATTTCTTTATTAATTCCTCATCATGATCTTTTAAGATTTTTGTAACATCTGTATATGTCATTCTTTCATTAGTTTTAATAATTGATTCTACTATTTCATGATTAACTACTTTTCCTTTATGATCCATTTCCATAAAGCAAGTTAATGTTAATCTATCTACTTTAGGATTTAACGAACATATACCATTTGATAGTTTTCTTGGAAGCATTGGAACTACTCTATCTATTAAATAAACAGAAGTTGCTCTTTTTAATGCTTCTTTATCTAATGGATTATCTTCTTTTACATAATGAGTTACATCTGCAATATGAACTCCTAATTTAAAGTTTCCATTACTTAATTTTTCAATAGATACAGCATCATCTAAATCCTTAGCATCTTCACCATCTATTGTAACCATTTTTAAATCTCTTAAGTCTCTTCTTCCTTTATATTCTTTTTCATCAATTTCCTCGGAAATACCTTCAGCAAACTTCAATACTTTATCAGAAAATTCTTCTGGAAGTCCAAGCTTCTTAATAATCATTAATATATCTATTCCTCTATCGCCTTTTCTACCTAAAACTTCTATTATGGCACCTTCTGCTTTTCTTTTTTCGTCTGGCCATTTTGTTATTTTAACCATAACAACATCTCCATCTTTAGCGCCATTTCTATCCTTTTTAGAAATAAATATATCTTTTGATATTTTAGTATCTTCTGAAACTGCAAATCCAAAATTCTTACAATCTTCATATACTCCTACCACTTTAGTTGTATTTCTTTCAATAATTTGAATTACTTCTCCTTCTCTCTTCTTGGTACTTCTATCTTCTCTTGTTATCTTAACAGATATTTTATCTCCGTTCATAGCTCCATTTATAGATGTGCTTGGAATAAAAACATCTTTTTGACCTTCTTCATCAGGAATTAAAAATCCAAAGCCTTTTGCATGTGCTTGAAGTTTTCCTACAATTAATCCTTCTTCTTCTTCTTCATTATTTTCTTCATTTATCATATATGTATTTTTCTTTGTTCTTACAATAAATCCTTCACTTTCCATGACCCTTAAAATCTTTTTGAAAGCATTATATTCATTTCTCTTTATATCAAATACAGCAGCTAATTCTTCAATTTCCATTGGTTTATAACCAGGTTCTTTCATAAAGCTTACTAATGTTTGCTTAATTCCCATAAAAATTTCCCTCCATTGTGCAATTACTATTTATTATTCCTATATATCTATATACTACCACATTAATGTTCTAGAATATAGGTTTCATCTTATATTATTATTAGTAGTATTAACATGTATCTAATAATTTATTTACTTTATAATTCTCAATTACCCTTAAACATATACAAATATAAATCCATAAAATATTTCATGAAAATGATTTGTACTTTAAGTAGATAACCAAAAGTGAGAATCGAAAAAGTGAATGTCCCAAAAGTGAGAATCGAAATTTTATATTTCGTTCTTCGAGCTTTCTCCTTGGAGCTTTTATATTTGGAAACATGAGCTTTCTCTACGATCTTTTATATTTTAGTTCTCGAATTTTCACACAATTCAATCTATGATTTTCTATGAATCATGTGCTTAGCGAACGAATATGAGTCGACTTTCCTTTATAAAAAAAACTATAGCAAAATGTTTTAACCATTTTGCTATAGTTTTTAGATACAACTTTATATTATTTTGTTACTACATTTGTAGTTGATTCTATAGTTGTACTTGTTGGAGCAGATATCTTAGCAAATTCTTCTGCTGTAAGTTTAATTTTACTAATTGGAAGAGTTATTGCTTTAACTTCGCTCTTAGTATTTGTTGCTTTTATTTCCATTAAAATTTTTCCAAAATCTTTAATTTGTAAATTAACATTAATATTTGCGTTATAGCTGCTATCTGTAAATGCTTCTTTTGAAGTAATAGTTGACCCAACTAATGCTGTTTTAATATTATTCACTGCTGTTTTAAATTCTTCATCATTTACTGATGCTTTAATTTGTGCAATATCTTCATTCTTTAATCCTAATACAAAAGTCTTGTTTAAGTTTTCTAAATTATTAGTGTATGCTTTAACAACCTTTGCAGCTAAATCTACAGTTTGATTTGCATCAAGATTTATTGTATATTCTCTTCCATTTTGAACAAAAGGTAAATCAATATCATTGTTTTCACCGAATATTAACTTTGCAAATTGAACCATTGCATCTGGTTGACTAGTTAATGCTTTTATTTTATTTACGTCCATTGCGTTAGCTGTTGAATTTTCAAGGGCTATATATTCTTCTTTTATGTTAGATAATCCTGTTGAATTAGTTTCTCCAGATAAAGCATATAATCCTTCATAGAAACTCTTGTTAATGTATACTGTAGTTCCATCTAAATAAACTTTCATTTCTGGAATTTTAATCTTACCTGATGTATTATTAAATTTCATGTCCATATATGATTGTTCTTTTGTTGCATATCCCTCAGCAGTAAATGTCACTTCTTCTTTTATTCCTAAAGCATCAACATTAACCTTACCTTCTATATTCGAAGTTGTAGCTTCCCATTTTGCTTTGTTAGAAAGTTCCTTTGAATAATTAAAAGTTGCTTGGCTACATCCAGCCATTGTTCCAATTGTCAAAGCTGATGTCATAATAAGTGCTAAAGTTTTTTTCAATTTCATTTTTTGTTCCCCCTGTAAATACTTATTTATTATGAAAAAAATTAAATATGTGTTAATGATTAACTTCTACTATAGTTATTATTATACATACTTTTTATTAAGAAATGCTATTTTATATATTAAATTTACCTTAATTTATACTTAACTTTTCATAATCAATCTACCATAATACATTCTAGAGAATTATTAAACATTTATACGACTTTTCCTTTTAAAATTCTTCATAAAATAATTAATAATTATGTTCAATAAGGATGACGATATAAAAAAACTTAGAGTACAACAATTCATACTCTAAGCTAATTTTATTGATGAAGTCTCCTAATTATTTTATATGCAACTACACTTTCCATTACTAATGGTGAGGTATGTGCAAAAAATATTATTCCATCTGTTGGTGATTTAACTTGTTCTATAACTTCGCCTTCATAAGGATGGATTATTTCCCCAAGAACATCGCCTCTTTCAACTCCATCTCCAGGATTTTTTAATCTTCTATAGATTCCACCTGTTGTTGTTTTAACCGACAACAAATCTTCCTCTTGCAAAACACTTGCTATATAACCACTATGACTATTGTATTTTATTACTCCCATTCTGGTTAAAAACCTTAAAACTGCTACTACCGCATGCTTTGCTGATACTTCATCAATTTGATCTGTTGCATTTGTATATATTGAGAATGCACTTGTATTCCATAATTGCCAATTGTAATTAAGTGTTGTTGTATCAACTGGTTTAGGCTTACGAGTAAGTACATATTGAAGTCCAAAAAGATTTGCTAAACTTGGGCTATGATAACCAGTCTCCATCATTCTTATATGAGGTATAAAATCTCCCGGCATATAAAAACTAGCAAACTGAATTCCAAATGCATAACCCTTAACTTGTTCAAAAACACCATTTGCAATTTTTTCTGTTGTTTCCCCCTCTGCATTTCCTGGGAACATCCTATTTATATCTGTATTATCCATTGTCCAAAATCTTTTTCCTATATTCATAGAATGAGGATTTACACATGGAATTACTAAAATTTCACGTTCTTTAGTAATTGCACCTCTGCGTTCTAGCTTTGTTAAAGTTTTTATTAATTGAGAACATGTATATAATTGTTGTATTTCATTACCTCTAATAGCACCTACTATACAAGCTGCTTTATCACCTTTTCCAAATTTATATCCTGCAATACGCATATCATCTCTATGAGGTGACTTTAATGTAAATAATATTTCCTTTTTCATTTTATACCTCCAAGTACTCTTGCAATAAGAGACCCCTCATAAACTACTGGGTATTCTCTTAATGTAAAAAGCATTCCATCACAAGGCGAAATCACTTTTTCTTCCCTCTTACCTGTTAATGGATTTAATATTTCTCCAATAATATCCCCTTTTTTTATTTCTGCTAAATCATTTAAAGTAGACATAAAAATTCCTAAAGATTGTGAATTAATGATTTTAACTTCTTTTTCTGTTGATACAATCGCATCTTTAACAGCTGAAACTTCACCTTTCCATATATTCATTTCTTTCATTAAATTAAATATTCCTGTTACCAATCGATCTCCATATTCTTTTGTTATTCTCATACCAACTCCCATTTCTACAAGCAATGTTGGTATATTTCTACTGTTTAAATTATATGTAAGGGTTGATTCAAGAACTGTTGCTACTGGATGAACCCAAACAAAATCAATATTTAATAATTTCGCATAAGGTACTAATTTTTCTGCAACATGCTCACTAACTCTAACTTGAGGAATTTCTCGTAAAAATATATTGCTAGAATGTAAATCAATACACATATCAGCTCCATCTATATCTTCTATAATTTTTGCCGCAACATGTTCTGCCATAGCACCATTTTCCGACCCTGGAAATATTCTATTCATGTCCAAATCAAAAGTAGGCATTCCCCTATGCACTGAATCTATTCCAAGTGGATTAAGTGTTGGATATATATCGACTATACCATTTAGAAATTCCATATTTTCAGTTATTTTTTTTATTAATTCATAACATACATATTGCCCTTCAAGCTCATCTCCATGAAGCCCTGTAACAATACATATCCTTTTTTCTTTTCCACTTAACTCTGCTGGTTGAATCCTGTTTTTTCTTATTATCATTTTCTCATCAACTGCAAGTCCTATAGATACCACTGTTTCTACCATATTGTCCTCCCTCAAATAACTCATTGCTTTTTCACTTTATTCTTAAGCATTTCAAAGCATATTATTTTTTATTGTAAAATTCCCAAACAAATTGCTTGATTTGTAAAAAAATTTTCTTTCTATATATGACAAAAGGCGAAGAATCTCACTTTGTGAGCCTCTTTGCCTTGATTCAATATTACTACTTGAAAATTTTGTTGTCAATTATTTTTATATGTTAAGCAATCTCACTTATATATATTAATCAATATTAAAAGGATCTATTATATTATTTAAGGCTAAAGTAATTTCATTTAGATTATCAGTTAAGCTACTTAATTGAGTAATATTAACTTCCTCTCTACATACTCATTTGTAGACTTTTCCATAATATCTATATTTAATTTTGTTAGTCCAATTTCTTTTTGAATCTCTTGTATAATTTGAATAATATATTCGGATTTAAATATTAAAATTACCTTTATAAAAATATAATTCATGTAATATATAAATTGTAACTTATATACCACATGAATTAATTCATACATTGAAATATTAACTTGTAAATCCCATGATTTTTATATTATATACATTCTTTAATTGTTTCTTCTAATACATCCATTCCATACTTAACTTGTTCATCTGTCATAACTAGCGGTGGTAAGAAACGAATTACGTTACCAAGCAATCCTGCATTTAGTAATATAACTCCTTTTTCATAACATTTCTGAATTACAGCTTTAACTAAATCTGCTGCTGGTTCCTTTGTTGTTATGTCTTTTACAAGCTCTATACCGATCATCGAACCAAGCCCTCTAACATCACCTATAACCGCATATTTTTCTTTCATTTCATTAAGTCTTCCAATAATATAATTTCCAAGTTCTTGTGACTTACCACATAAATCTTCTTTTTCTATTTTTTCGATTACTTTAAGAGCTGCAACACATGCAAGTGGACTACCACTATATGTTCCACCGATTCCTCCAACACATGCTGAATCGATTATTTCCTTTTTAGCAACTACAGCACTTAATGGAACTCCTGCTGCTATAGATTTGGATAATGTAACTACATCTGGTTCTATTCCATAGTGTTCATAAGCAAACATCTTTCCAGTTCTTGCAAAACCAGCTTGTATTTCATCTACTATAAATATTATGTTGTTTTCATTACAAATCTTTTGTAATTCTTGCATATATTTTGCAGATGGTACAACAAATCCACCTTCACCTTGTAATGGCTCAACTATTAAACAAGCTATCATATCTGGTGATAATGTTGTTTTAAGCATAGTTTTTAATTTATTAATACATTCATCAGCATATTCTTCTTCTGAAATTCCAAGAGGTGCTCTATATGAATATGGGAAATCAAACTTATATGTTTCTGGAGCAAATGGTCCAAATCCATTTTTATATGGTTTATATTTACTTGTTATTGACATAGTCATATTTGTACGTCCATGGAAAGATCCTGTAGCTGAAAGAACTCCTGTTTTCTTTGTATAAGTTCTAGCTATTTTTATAGCATTTTCTACTGCTTCTGCTCCACTATTAGCAAACATAACTTTCTTTTCAAAATCTCCAACTGATATTTCTGTTAACTTCTTAGCTAAAGCTCCATATGATTCATAAGTTACTACATTATATCCTGGATGAATATATTTTTCTGCTTGTTCTTGTATTGCTTTAACTATTTCATCATCACAATGTCCTGCATTTTGAACACCAATTCCTGCTGCGAAATCTACAAATACATTTCCATCAACATCTTTAATCAAAGCTCCTTTTGCTTCAGCAATAGCAATAGCTGTTGATACAGATACTCCATTCGCTACATATTTTTTTCTTTCTTCAAGAATTTCCTTTGATTTAGGTCCTGGTATTGAAGTTACTAATTTTACATTTGATTCTTCTATCATTTTAAATCCCCCTCTATTGAGCTTAACATTTTTATATTGTCTATTTAATGATCTAATTCCATAAAAATAGAGTCATCATGTTTTACTACATGAAAGACTCCATTGTCTAATTAATCATTGATTTTCTGTGTTTCCTTGAGTATATAATAATACTTTCTCCCACTCTTTTCTATGTCCAATCGCTATAATATTTTTGTCTATTTTGACCAAAAGCTTATTTTTTACAACATCTTGCTAATATATAATGCCATTTTTATTTTTAGACAATCCTCAAAATTATGAAGATTACAATTCAATAATTGTTCTATCTTTTTTATTCGATATGTAAGTGTATTCCTATGTAAATATAATTTTTCAGCTGCTACAGTAAGATTACAATTTTCAATTAAATACGTGTCCAATATTTCAACTAGAGTAATTTCTTTATTTTTTTTTGCTTTTTCTAAAATTGGTCCAATTACTTGTCTGCAATAATTTTCTAATATTTTTTTATTTTCAATATTAAATATTAAACTATATATTCCTATATCATTATATTTCTTAATTACTTGATTAGCACCTTCACATTTTAAACTTTCTATAACTATTTTAGCCTCATTAAAGGAATCTTTCATTAGACTTAAATCCTCGTATCCATTTCCAATACCCACATTTATTGACATTCCAGTCATTCTATTTCCAATTGCTTCTTGTATATCTTTCAATGCTTTATTAAGTCTATTCATAGAATTTTCTTCTGATCTATTTAAAAATATAATTTCTTCTTCATTATCTATAATTGGTACCCTTAATGAATATTTTTCTAATATATCTTGGACTAGTTTTCTAAGAGCTAGTTTAATTTTAGCTATAGTTATTTCATCATATAACTTTTTTGTTTTTGTAAATTCTTTAAATCCATTAATTTTAATAATACATATACAACACTTTCCTTGTAGATTATATCCAAAATAATTTGCTTTTTCTTTAATATTTATTCCTAAATCAATTTGACCAAATAATATATTATTTAAAAAGTCATTCATGAATTTCTCTTCAATACGTGCCAATATAATAGTATTACTTATTTCCTTTGAAACCTCAATTAATCGTACTTCCCATGGCAGTGTAAACAAAGGAATCTGAAATTTATCGGCTGTTTTAATAGCTTCATCTGGAATTTGTCTTATGTATTTCCCCACATTCACTATTAATGCAGCCCCATTTCTTTCACTAATGCCTTCAATGAGCTTTGTTAAAACATTAATGTCACTCTTTATTCCTACTCCTGTAATAATGACTATTTCTCCACCTTGCAGCCACTTTATGCCTTCTAATGGATCTTCAAGGCATTCTGATACATATATCCATTCAATGCATTTTTCTAAACCTATACTTCCACCTACTAATTTCATTTCTTTTAGAGATTTTAATTTTAAAATATCTTTTACTAAAATTGACATATAACCACCCTTTTTTCAGTTAACAGTTAAAAGTGAACAGTTAACAGTTATTTTTGAGCAATGAACTTTTTTAAATTAAGATTAACTTAGCCTAATTTTCATTAATTATAGTTATAAAAAAACAAAAGCCTATCACCAAAAAGTGATAGACTATCGTTGTCCATTAAATTACTTATTTTTACATATTATATATAAAAGTAATCTTCTTTTCTATGTCCAAAAGCTATAATAATTTTGTCCATACTCTCCAAAACATCAAATGAAACTTGATTCAGGTGGGGTTTGATCCCCATCTGAATCTTAGATGAACTTATCTAGGGTCGTGCTACTGTTATCTCCCACTTAAAGAAGTGGAAGTGTTACAGTAGCTAGACATCAGATAAATTATTATCTTAAAACTTTATTAATATATAATGCAATTTTCACCTTAATACAATCATTAAAATTATGTAAGTCACAATTTAATAATTCTTCTATTTTCTTTATTTTATATTTAAGCGTGTTTCTATGTAAAAATAGCTTTTCTGCGGTAACTGTAATATTACAATTTTCATTTAAGTAAGTTTCTAATATTTCAATTAAATTATTATCTTTATTCTCATTACTAATTGTACCTAAAACTTCTGTAAAATAGTTTTCTAATACAGTTCTATTTTGGATACTGAAAAGAAGTCCATAAATTCCTATATCTTTATATCTTGTAATTGTATCATCTAAACATTGACATTTTGCACTATCAATAGCTAATTCTGCCTCATTTAATGACTGTTTCATCATTTTTAAATCCTTATATGAATTTCCAATTCCTGCACTTACTGAAAGACCATCCATACGTTTTTTTATTATTTCTTGTATTTCTTTTAGTGCTTTATCTAATCTATTCATACAATTTTCTTCAGATCTAATGAAAAAAATAACTGCATCATCTTTATCGATTATAGGCACTTTTAGAGCATGCTTCTCTAATATATCTTGAACTATCTTCCTAAATATAATCTTAATCTTCGATACACTTACTTCATCATCTAAATTTTTTAACTTTAGATATCTTTCAAAACCATCAATATCTATTACACATATACAACATTCTCCTGCTAAATTATAACCAAAATATGCAGCTTTTTGTATTGCATCCCCTTCTATTTCTCCATCACCAAATAAAATATTACTTAAAAAATGAGTAAGTGAATTTTCTTCTATACGTGATAAAACTATAGCATTACTAATTTCTCTAGAAACTTCAACTAATTTTACCTCCCATGGCAATGTAAATAATGGCACTTCAAGTTCATCAGCAAGTTTAATTGCCTCTTCCGATATACTTTTTATATATGGACCTATATTTACTATTAATCCAGATCCATTTTTTTCATTTATTCCTTTAATTAATTCTAGTAATATTTCTACATTATCCTTAATTCCAACGCCAGTTATAAATATAATTTCTCCGCCTTGTAACCACTTAATTCCTTCCAATGGGTTTTCAAAACATTCTGCCACATATATCCATTCTATATATTTCTCTAATCCAGCCTCTCCACCAATAAGATTAATCTTTTTTAAAGAATCTAATTTAAGTATATCCTTCACCGAAATTGACATAAAATCCACCTTTATCCTTTAAGTATTTAGAAATTGTTTCTACTTATTATATTTTTATCATATATTTCGCTATAAAAAAAGAGTTACTTACATGAAAATTTTCTTTAGTCGATATGTTACTTTCTTCAATTTTTAGTTTAAAATAACTTTTATGCTTTAAAATAAATCATTTACACTAAATATCTCCTTCATACTTAAATATGCTCTTATTTTACAATAATACTATATAAATTTACACCAATTTATTGAAACTATATATATAATTGTATATAATTACATTAATTGCCTACTATATAATTAAACATCTATCATGGACAAGCATTTAATTATATAGTAATTTTAGAAAACGTGTTCATTAAAATATACTATCCATAGTGATGTAACAAGCAAAAGATTTATGCCCTAAAGTTTAATTTATTCCAATCGTTATACACCTTAATAAACAATTAATCGCAGTATTAATAATCTAATTAGCCTTAATAAATAATCATGAAAATTAAGTCGTAACACTTGAAAGGAGTATATAGTTATGAAAATTAAAAAAAACATTGAAAAGATACCAGGAGGTATGATGATTGTCCCTTTATTTTTTGGTGCATTACTAAAAACATTATCACCAGATGTAAATAAATTTTTTGGTGGATTCACAGGTAATTTTTTAACTGGAACATCAGTGATATTATTTATTTTCTTTTTCTCTATTGGAACTACTATCGATTTACGTACTTCTGGATACATTGCAAAAAAAGGTCTCTCTTTATTAATTATAAAAGTCCTATTTGCATCATTTCTAGGCGTAATTGCGTCTCATATCCTTCCTACAAATGGGATACAAACTGGAATTCTTTCTGGACTTTCTGTACTAGCAGTTATTTCCTCTTTTAATGAAACAAATGGTGGACTTTATCTAGCATTAATGACAACTCTCGGTAGAAAAGAAGATGCTGCTGGCTTCCCGTTTATTAGTATAGAATCAGGTCCATTTATGACAATGGTTGCTATGGGTGTTGCTGGTATTGCCTCATTTCCTTGGCAAACTTTAATTTCCACTTTAATTCCTTTTGCATTAGGTATTGCCCTCGGAACTTTGGATAATGATTTTCGTAAAATGTTTGCGCCATTAGTTACAGGTCTAATTCCATTCTTTGCATTTACATTAGGGTTTAGCCTAAGCTTTGGAATGATTATTCAATCAGGATTTATGGGTATTATTATGGGAATTTCCGTGGTCTTCCTATCCGGCACAGTCTTAAGTATTGTTGATAGATTTGTAACTGGATCAGATGGTGTTGCTGGCTGGGCATCTTCTTCAACTGCTGGTGCTGCAGTTGCTGTTCCTTATGCAATAGCACAAGCTAATTCTCAATTTGAGCCAGTTGCAAATTCGGCAACTGCTATTATTGCTACAAGTGTGTTAGTAACCTCTATATTAACACCAATAGTTACTATGTGGTTCGAAAAGAGAGCACGTGATAAAGGCTTACCAATTAAACCTGCTAAATATAATATAAAAGATGACAAAAAAAATAATTTAGATACTGCATCTGCTTAAAATTATCCTGTTTTGAATGCTACTTGTAAAAAACAAGGCACCTAAATAATAACCACATAAAATGGTATATTACAAAGGTGCGTAACTCTAGTAAATTATGAATAAGTTTCAATTAGAAATACGTAATCAATAAATTCGATCATATATTTTTTATAATACGTACATAAAGAAAATAATTTATCATTATACCTATTTATTATGCTAAAGCTTAACTTAATTAGCTAAACTTTAGCATTTTCTTTTCTACTAATTTTACTAATTGTGAAAGTGGTAAACTCAATATTAAATAAAATCCTGCTAAGATTGTATATGATTCAATAGTTAAAAATGATTGAGACGCATAACTTTGAGTGCGTAACAATAATTCACTAACTGATACATATGCGAGTAAGGATGTATCTTTTAGCATCATCACCAAGTAATTTCCAAATACAGGTATTGAATTACGTAATGCTTGAGGTATTACTATTTTAAATAAAACTTGTTGCTTAGTAAGACCAAGTGCCAATGCGGCTTCAGTTTGTCCACCATCTATTGATAATATTGATGAACGAATAACTTCTGATATATAACATCCATAATTAACGCCAAGCCCTATTGTTCCTGCAACTAATGAACTTATTTTAACTTGATATCCAGGACTCCAAATTTGTACAATTATAGATAATAAAAGTGGTACTACATAATACATATATACTAATTGAACTAATAACGGTGTTCCTCTAATAAATTCTAAAAATACTACTAAAATACCTTTTAAAGCCTTTATTTTACTAATACGACCAATTGCAATAAACAAGCCTAAAACTATTGCTAAAAAAAATCCTAATACGGTTGCTTCTAATACTATCCAAAGCCCGTCTCTCAATGAAGGTACTAAATATTTAAGTGCTGTACTAAAGTCTAAGCTAGATAAAATATCCATATATACTGCCTCCTTTTCTAAAAAGAATCCATATGGATTCTTTTTAGATTGTATTATTATTTATCTGAAGTTTTTCCATCTTCTAGTGATACAAAATTATCATCATTCATTCCATACTTCTTAAGAAGTTTAAGAAGTGTTCCATCTTTTTTCATTTCATCAATCTTTTCATTTACTGCATCAGCTAAAGCAGTATCATTTTTTCTAACTGCAGCTGCTATCATTCCAGCTGCTTCTGCTTTATATGGTGATAAAATCTTTAAACTAAGACTACTATCTTGTGATAATGTATATCCTGCAACTGCACCATCAGTAATGCATGCATCTATTTTCCCAGTATTTACAGCTAACATTAATTCAGATTGACTTCCAAATATTTTAACTTCGTTAACTAAGCCAGCTTGTTGCCATTTTTGAGCAGTTTCTAAGAAAGCTGTTCCTTTTTGCCCACCTAATACTACATCTTTTAAATCATCTTTACTTGTAATTTTTGAATTCTTAGGAATAACAATAGCTTCTCCTTCTTTGTACCATATGTTTGTAAACTTAGCTAATTTTTTACGTTCATCTTTTACATACATTCCGTCTGTTACCATATCTACAGAGTTATTATTTAATTCAATTAACAAGTTTTCAAATGGTATTTGTTTCATTTCAACTTTATTAATACCAAGTCTTTTAGCAACTTCCCCAATAATTTCCGCATCAATTCCAGTAAATTCATTTGTCTTAGCATCCATAAATGCAAATGGTGCATCATTTGACGAAGCAACTGTTAATACGCCTTTTTCTTTTGCTGCTGCCAAAGTATCTTTTGCCTTACTGCTATTTGATGTCTCACTACTAGCCCCTGATGCTCCACATCCAGCTAATAGTCCAATACAACTCATTACAACCAACGTTAATATTAATAATTTGTTCCATAATTTTTTCATAATTTTTTCCCCTTTTTTAATTTATTTTTTAATATTTAAAGCTTATGCTTAATTCTTACAATTTTATAAATATCTTAATTTAATACTCTAGATAAAAATTCTTTTGTTCTTTCATTTTTAGGATTTGTAAAAATCTCCTTTGGGCTACCTTCTTCTACTATATAGCCCTTGTCCATAAAAATTACTCTATCAGATACATCTCTGGCAAAACCCATTTCATGTGTTACAACTATCATTGTCATACCATCTTTCGCTAATTGCTTCATAACATCTAGTACATCTCCAACTAATTCTGGATCTAAGGCTGATGTCGGTTCATCAAATAGAAGCATTTTAGGTTCCATTGCTAATGCTCTTGCTATTGCAACCCTTTGTTGTTGTCCTCCTGATAACGTTATAGGATATACATCTGCTTTATCCTTTAAGCCTACTTTCTTAAGAAGTTCAAATGCTATTTCTTCTGCATCTTTTCTATTTTTCTTTTTTGTAAGTATTGGTGCTAACATAACATTTTCTATTACGGTATGTAGAGGGAATAAATTGTATTTTTGAAATACCATTCCTACCTCTTCTCTAAGAGATCTTATATCTGTAGATTTATCCATTGCATTTTTTCCGTTATAATACATTTCCCCACCTGTTGGAGTTTCAAATAAGTTTAGACATCTTAAAAATGTACTTTTCCCAGAACCCGATGGTCCTATAATGCATACTACTTCACCCTCTTTTATATCTACACTTATATTTTTTAATACTTCTAAATCTCCATATTTCTTTGATAATTCACAAACTTTATACATAATTTCTCAACTCCAATTTTTCTATAATATAAAAAGACACACTGTTTTAATTTCAGTGCGCCTTTGCATTTACTATAATTTTTTATTTTATTTTGTTGTTATAAAAAATATTATCATAATATTTTTATAATTTCTATGTTCACAAGTACCATTTTTTTGTGCAGTCTGCATATATTTAATCTTAAGTTTTATTTATTCCTCATCATTGATTTCTTAAAATTAAAATGTGCTTAACTTCCACGAGCTATATCTTTGGCTCTTGTAGAACTTCTTATGTTGTAATTATGTTATCATATATCAATTTATAAGTCTATTATCTCTAATAACAATATTTTAGTGCAATGTGCACAAGTTATTTATTATAAGTAATTTTTATGATAAGAATCACTATATTATGTTATAAAATTATTCTTTCCTAAAATTTATACTAGTATGTTTTCTCTATATTCTATATAGATTTATAATTAGAACATATATATTTTCTTTTAATCTTTATAATGATTTATAATAAATATCTTTAATTTCTTCTAACGTGAATTCCCTAGGATGATTTACCATACTTGGCTTTGAAACTTTCATACAATTTTCTGCCATCCAATCAACATCCTTTTCGCCTATTCCAAGTTCACCTAAAGTTACTTTTAAATTAATTTCTTCTAGAAATCTTCTTATTGAATCTGCACAATCTTTTGCATCAGTACCACCTAATAATTTTGATATATCACTATATTTTTCTATATCACTGTCCCAAGATCTTTCAACAATTATTGGTGTAAGTGCCGCAAGTCCTTTTCCATGGACAATATCATAAAGTCCACTTGCTGGATGTTCCATTCCATGAGGTGCTGTTACACCTGCTGCTCCAATTACCATACCACCTAAAGTGCTGGCTAAACTAACCTTTTCCCATGCTTCTAAATCATCTGAATCCTTATATACTTTAATTAAATTTTCTGCTAATAATTTTATTCCATAAAGAGATTTCATATCTGTTAATGGTTGTCCATTTTTTGATACATATGCTTCCATATTATGTGCTAATGCATCAAATCCAACAGATGCAAGTATCCCCCTCGGCATTGTTGTCATAAGCTCTGGATCAATAATTGATGCTTTTGCAATTATTACATTAGTTCTAAGTGATTTTTTATCCTTAGTTTCTGGATTAGTAAGCACAGAGAAACAATTTCCTTCGCTTCCGGTTCCACAAGTTGTTGGAACTAAAACTATAGGAAGAGCATCATTACCTTGTTTTATTCCAAATATATATTCTGAAATATCTCCAGAATTTTCAGCTGCAAAAGCAATACTTTTAGCTGCATCCATTATGCTCCCACCACCAAGACCTAGTATAACATCACAGCCTGTTTCCTTTATAACCTCGACACCTTCATATACTGTAGTCGTAAGTGGATTTTGTTCTACTTTATCAAAAATTTCATATTCAACCTTTGCTTCTTCTAACAAATTTTTCGTCTTATCAAGTAAACCACTTTTTTTTGTACTACTTTTCCCCGTTACTATAAGAGCCTTCTTTCCATATTTCGCTACTTCAGATCCTACTTCATTTATTCTGCCTCTACCAAATAACAAGTTTACTGGCAAATTATAATTAAATTTCATATCTAACATTCCTCCTAATACCTAATATAAAATACTTTTTTACATTCCATTATGAAAATAAAGGCATCTTTTACTAAAGACACCTTTGTCTACTCAATGGTAGCACATTAAAATCTATAAATCCATTATCCTTTAAAACAATATTTTAGTGCAGTGTGCACAAAAGATTATATTGCTGTATTTATTTTTGATTTTTCTTCTAGAATTGAAGAGTAATTTAATTGTGTCATTGAAAATGGATCTAAAATCTTTTCTAATTCCTCTTCTGTCAATAGTTCTTCTCTTACTACTAATTCTTTGACTGAAATTCCTGATTTTAAGCATTCTTTAGAAATTTCAGCAGCTTTTTTATATCCAATATAAGGACAAAGAGCTGTTGCAATTCCAACACTACTATTTAAAAGTTCCGTGCATCTATTCTCATTAGCGGTAATACCTGAAATACAGTTATCTACTAAAGTCATAGTTGCATTTTTAAGAGTTTCTATAGATTCAAATAAGTTATAGAAAAGAACTGGCTCAAAAGCATTTAATTCTAATTGTCCTGATTCTGCAGCCATAGTTATTGTAAGATCATTTCCTATAATATTGAAAGCAACTTGAGAAACCACCTCTAAAATAACTGGATTTACTTTACCAGGCATAATAGATGATCCATTTTGCATTGCTGGTAAATTAATTTCACCAATACCAGTCTTTGGTCCACTTGATAATAATCTTAAATCATTTGCCATTTTTGAAAGATTAACTGCACATGTCTTTAAGCTTCCTGAAACACTTACAAACCCATCAAGATTTTGAGTTGAATCAATTAAATCTTTTGCTTGAACCATATTATGTCCACTTACCTTTCTTAAATTTGCTGTAATATTATATAAATAATCCGAACTTACATTTATTGATGTTCCAATAGCTGTGCCACCAATATTTACAGCTAACATTTCTTTTTCTGCTTCTTTTAATCGGTTAATATCACGCTTTATCACTGATGCAAAAGCATGAAAAGATTGACCAAGTCTAATTGGTACTGCATCTTGAAGTTGCGTTCTTCCCATTTTAATAACATTGTTAAATTCTAAAGCTTTCAATTCTAGTGCATTATATAAACGTTGAAGTTCTGAAATCGTTTTTGGAAGTAGTTTTAAAACTGCAAGCTTTCCCGCTGTAGGATAAACATCATTAGTAGATTGAGCCATATTTACATGATCATTTGGATGTATAATGCTATAATCTCCTTTTTTCCCACCAAGCAATTCAATACCACGATTTGCAATTATCTCATTTGCATTCATATTTGTAGAAGTCCCTGCTCCACCTTGAATTGGATCAACTATAAATTCTTCGTGTAGTTTACCACAAATTATTTCCTCACAAGCATTTATTATTGCATTAGCAATAGTAGAATCTAAAAGTTCTGCATCCCTATTTGTAATTGCTGCAGCTTTTTTCACCTCTGCAATACTTACTATAAGTTCTTTGTGTATTCTCTTGTTTGTGATTTGAAAATTCATGCTTGCCCTTAGAGATTGAACCCCATAATAAGACTCTTCTGGTATTTCCAAACTTCCTATTGAATCAGATTCCATTCGCATTTTCATATAAAACTCTCCATTTCTATATTTTTATAGTTCTAATATCTAAACAATGAAAATAAATTTAAATTGTATTTTATTTCTAATTCCCTTAACACATTGAAGATTATCATGCTTTAAAATCAATGTAAATATTAAAGCCGGAATTGTGAATAAAAATTAAAAATGGGTACATTATACTTATTTTTAATTAATTAATAGCCAAAAATGCTTAATAATATAAAGTCTACTACTTTCTTTAGTAAATACGAATTATTATACAGTTTTTTTATATACCTTTCGGAAATATACGCTTATTTTTCCTTTATTCAAGTCTAAACACCTTTTAATATTAGTATTTCTAATTAATATCTTTATAAATATAAAAATTAATAATATAAAAATATATATAATAATTATTACATAAGACATAAGTTAATATTTTTAATTCTAACTACAAATAAATCATATTATTGCCCATTTATACTTTAAAATATAAATAGGTTGTAGCTAAACAAATTATACTTAAATATTAAGTTAATATTATTAATACATAATTAAGGCAGAGATTCTCTTTTCCAGAGCTTCTCTGCCTTAATTTAATACTAATATTAAAAATTTCTTAATATTTATCTTACATAATTATTCTATATCTATTTTAATCAAATAATCCAACTGATAAGTAACGTTCTCCTGTGTCAGGTAATACTACTACAATTGTTTTTCCTGCATTTTCAGGACGTTTTGCTAGCTCCGTTGCAGCAAATGTTGCAGCTCCAGATGAAATACCAACAAGTAATCCTTCTGATTTAGATAATTCTCTAGATGTAGCAAATGCTTCTTCATTTTTAACAGTGATTATTTCATCATAAACCTTTGTATTTAAAACATCAGGAACAAAACCTGCACCAATTCCTTGTATTTTATGTGGACCTGCTTTTCCTTCTGATAATACTGGTGAATCAGCTGGTTCTACTGCAACAATTTTTAGATTTGGATTTTTAGATTTTAAAAATTCTCCAACACCTGTTATTGTTCCTCCAGTACCTATTCCTGCAACAAATATATCTACATTTCCATCTGTGTCTTCCCAAATCTCAGGACCAGTAGTATTTTTATGAATTTCCGGATTAGCTGGATTTCTAAATTGTCCTGGTATAAATGAATTTGGAGTTTCAGCTGCTAATTCTTCCGCTTTAGCTATTGCTCCCTTCATTCCTTTAGCCCCTTCTGTCAAAACTATTTCAGCTCCATAAGCTTTTATAAGAGTACGTCTTTCTACACTCATAGTTTCAGGCATAACAATTATAACTTTATATCCTTTTGCTGTTCCTATAGATGCAATTCCGATTCCTGTATTACCACTAGTTGGTTCAATTATTATTGAATCTGATTTTAATAAACCTTTATTTTCTGCATCTTCAATCATAGCTTTTGCAATTCTATCCTTAACACTTCCTGCTGGATTAAAATATTCTAATTTAGCTACTACCTTTGCTTTTAAATCTTTCCCATTGCTATAATTTGCTATTTCTAATAATGGTGTTTTCCCTACTAAGTCTGATAAATTCTTATATATTTTTGACATTTTGACCACTCCTCTTCTCTTCCGCACAATTCTTATCTGTTTACTATAGTATTAGTATATGCTTCTATTTTTATATAGTCAATACTTTTCCCATATTATTAAGAACATTAATTTATATGTTTCATAGTTTTCTAAGTATAAAATACCCATTCATCAATTATAATTTAAGCTTAGAATTTAAAATTCATAAATAACAACATTGTTCACTATAATATTATTGCGTGAAATGGCATTATTTAATCTTAAACGCATATTTACAATAAACACCGTTAGAGGTATATTATAACAAAGACATCGTTTTACATATCTTAATAAGTGTAAAACGTAGTAAATTTCATTTAAATAAATCCAACTGGAAAACCGGAGGACGTACTCTAAACAATATAGAAGTATGCCCTCTTTTTTTTTTTACAAATGCATGTTATTTAAATAAGTATTTAAGAAAACATTTATATCCATCTAAAGAAATTATTAAAATAAAAATGCACCATTATAAAATAATGATTTACATTTACTAATTATGTAAAATAGAATGTTAATAATTCATTTTGTAATTATTTGACATAAATCAAAAAAATATTTTATTAGGAGGTACCCTTATGAGTAAAAAAATTATATCTCTATTACTAAGTTTCGGCTTAATCTTATCACTTCCACCTATTGCAGCTTCAGCTGCAGACGATGTGAATACATCGCCGAATTCAGAAGATCAAATTATACAAAAATTTGAAAGTTTGAATGGAAATAATCTTAGGTACGATATTGATTCATCAGAAGGAAAAGTTTTCATTTCTGGAACTTTATCTTCTGAAAAAATTACAAATGATGAAACTGCACTTAATTTTGTTGAAAAAAACAAAGGTCTCTTCAATTTAGATAATGTAAAAGATAAACTAAAGGTTCAAAAATCTGAAAAAGACTCTTTAGGATTCACTCATGTTAAAATGAGACAATATATTGATGATATACCTATAAAGGATAAAATTGTAACTATCCACTATAATAAAAATGGACAAGTAACTAATATTACAGGAGATGTGGAAAACAAGATTGAAAGTATTTCACAGCTAGGAAGTAAATCTATCCAACCAGAAGATGCAGTGGAAATTGCAAAAAAAGAATTTTCGTATAAAGAGTTGGCTTATGAACCTACAGTAGAAACTATAGCTTATACCAAAGATGGACAAGCATATAAAACTTATAAAGTTAATATCAAATTCTACGAACCTACTATAACAAACTACGATGTTTATGTTGAGGCATCTTCAGGAACTATTTTAGAGAAAGAAGATAAGATTAGATACGATGGCGCTACAACAGGAACTGGCACCGCTGTTGATGGAAGCACTAAGCCTCTTAATCTTTATTTATCTTCAAGTAAATATCAACTAAAAGATACTTCAAAAGCTTCCTCTGGAAGTCAAATATTAACTTATACTGCTAATAACAAAGAAACTGAACCTGGAACTTTAATTTCTAACACAACCAATACCTTCAACACTGAAACATTAAAAGCTGGTGTTAGTGCTCATTATTACGCTGGAGTTGTCTATGATTTTTATAAAAACTTATTTGGCAGAACTAGTATTGATAATAGTGGTATGAACTTAGTATCTACAGTTCATTATGACTCTAATTACAACAATGCATTCTGGGATGGTTCTCAAATGGTATATGGTGATGGCGATGGAACTACTTTCACTTATTTAAGTGGTGATTTAGATGTAGTTGGTCATGAAATGACTCATGGAGTTACAGAACGTACTGCAAACTTAAATTATGAAAATCAATCTGGTGCATTAAATGAATCTATGTCAGATGTTCTAGGAGTGCTTATACAAACCTACGATAGGTATGATGTTAAAAACGGTGGTAACTGGACATTTAACGCTGCTGATTGGGTAGTTGGAGATGAGGTATATACACCTAATACAGCAGGAGATGCTTTAAGAAGCTTAGCTAATCCAACACTATATGATCAACCAGATAATATGAGTAACTATTATAATACTTCGTCCGATAATGGTGGAGTTCATACTAATTCAGGTATTCCAAATAAAGCTGCTTATTTAATAGCTAAATCTATAGGAAATGCTGAAACTGCAAAAATATATTATAGAGCATTAACTCAATATATGACTTCAACTACTGATTTCACTGGAGCTAAGAATGCTTTAGTTCAAGCAGCTACTGATTTGTATGGAGCATCTAGTAGTGAAGTTACAGCTATAAATACTAGCTTTGCTGCTGTAGGAATCGGTTCATCTACTACAGTTAAGGTGACAGGAGTTTCATTAGATAATACTTCTGCTGCTCTTAATATAGGAGATAACAAGACATTAACAGCAACTGTTTCTCCATCTAATGCTACAAATAAAGCTGTTACTTGGTCAAGTAGTAATTCAAGTGTTGCTACCGTTTCAAATGGTGTTGTTACTGCAAAGGCCGCAGGAACAGCAGTTGTAACAGCAACTACAAGTGATGGAGCAAAAACTGCTACATGTAATGTTACAGTTTCTAGTTCTGGGCAAACAACTTCTTTAAGTGAAGGCTTTGATAAAGTAGTTGGAACAAGCAGTTCAATAACATCAGGAATACCAACTGGTTGGACTTTTTCATCTGGTTTAGGTGTATATACTTCTAGTGGTAACTATGGAACTTCTTCACCATCTATAAAGTTCGTATCTACAGGAAGCAAAATTACTACATCTAAATTTAATTTATCAGGTGAAGCAACTCTATCTTTTTGGTTAAAAGGAAATTCAACATATTACAGTTCATTATTAGTAGAAAAATATGATGGAACTAGTTGGACAACTATTGAAGATATTAGCAGCTTCCCTACTACAGGAACTACTAAAACTTATACTTTAGGTCAAGGTACTCAACAAGTTAGATTTACTTATGATAAATATTATGGAAATGTTGCATTGGACGATATTAAAATCAAATAAGTAAATATAATTCAAATAGACTTACAACTAAATTTATTCAACATTATTGTAAAGAGTTTCTTATTTATTATATAAAAGCAACTTCGCAGTTCGAAATGTTTTAAGGTTACATTAATAAAAATTGATCGTTCTACGATACAATAAAAATATAATAATTTTTAAAGTAATTATTTGAGAATTGTTAACAATTTTTTAAGAATTGTTAACAATTCTTAATTGTGCTTTAACATATAAATGTTATCATATATGTTAAATAATCCAAAAATGAAAGAAGGTATTTATTAATGATTAGAACTACTTTAGCAAAAAAGACAGCTATTTCTATTAGTGCATTATTAATTGCATTTCAATTTAATGAGTCTGTTAATGCACAAACTATCAACCAACCAAATTTAGGTATTATACAAGTCAACTCATCTATTACTACGCCAAATTATTCTTGGAATAATACCATACCAGAAAAAGATCCTACACCAGGAACTAGTAATGGAAAACTAGTGCTATTTGATAATTCTCATGGCGAAACAGCTGGCCAAGCAGATTGGGTTTTAGATGGTGGTTTTTCAGATTTTGCTGATGATTTAGCTTCTCACGGTTATACAGTAAAAGAGTATCGAGGTATAGATAAAAATGGAGATGGGGTTATTCGTTATTACGATGATAGACAAGCATCAAATGTTAGCAGTAATGAAGAAGTAATAACTTATGATGCAATAAAAGATGCAGATGTTTTTGTCATGGCAGAAGCAAATAGGCCTTTTACTATTTCAGAACAAGATGCATTAAAGCAATTTGTTGATTCAGGTAAAGGGATATATTTTGTTGCAGATCACTATAACGCTGATAGGAATATGAATACTTGGGATTCAACAGAAACTTATAATGGATATAATAGATCCACTAATGATTCCTACAATATGGGTGGAGCATATGGAGACTTAAGAAATCCACAAAATGGTGCTAAAGGCTGGCTAGCTCAAACCTTTGGATTAAGATTTAGATTTAATGCAATTAATTTAACGTCTGGATTTAGTGGCATAAAATCAGTAAAAGATTCTGAAGGAATTACTCAAGAAGTTAAACCGATATTAATGGCAGCAGGTTCAACCTTATCAATTGTTGATGGAAGCAAGGCTAAAGGAATTGTTTACTTATCTTCAACAGATAAACCAACAAAATGGGGAAGTGCTGCAGATAAAGGATTATATTTTGGTGGAGAAGCAGAGGGCCCTTATGTAGCAATATCAAAACCAAGTAGTGGTAAAGCAGCTTTTATAGGAGATTCCTCTCCAATAGAAGACTCCTCAACAAAATACATGCATGAAGGCACTGGAAAAACAAAATCAACCCATGCAGGATACAAATCTGCAGGAACTGCAGCAACACTTTCAGTAAATATAATAAATTGGCTTGCAAATTCAGAAGCTTATGTAGGATTTGATGGAGTAAATCATACAAAAGGAATAGCTACTCCAACTCCTATGGCAGATATAGAAAAAAATCAAACTCAAGCAGAACCTTGGGTAACACCAACATATGATCCATGGAATACTGATACTTATGCATATGGTTCATACAACGCACCTCAAGGTCCAAATAATAGTCCTACTTCTCCTATTAATGTAACAGGAATTTCATTAGATAAAACCTCTGCTACTATTAATGTAGGAAGTACCCAAACCTTATTACCAACAATTATACCAACTAATGCCACAAACAAATCTGTAACTTGGTCAAGCAGTAATACCACTGTTGCTACAGTATCAAATGGTATCGTTACTGGAAATGCTTTGGGGACAGCAGTTATAACAGCAATTACTGTTGATGGTGAAAAAACTGCTACCTGCAATGTTGCAGTTTCTAATACTCAAAAAACAACTGCCTTAAATGAAGGCTTTGATAAAGTAGTTGGGACAAGTAGTTCAATAACATCAGGAATTCCAACAGGTTGGACTTTTTCTTCTGGTTTAGGACTATATACTACTAGTGGCAACTATGGAGCTTCTTCACCAGCTATAAAACTGCAAGATACAGGGAACAAAATTACTACACCTAGTCTTGACTTATCAGCTGAAGCAAATCTATCTTTTTGGATAAAAGGAAATGGAACAAATTCAAGTTCATATCTATTAGTAGAAAAATATAATGGAACTACTTGGACAACTGTTGCAAATATAACTAGTTTACCTATTACCGGAACTACTAAAACTTATACTTTAGGACTAGATACTAAACAAGTCAGATTTACTTATACCAAAAATCTAGGCAACCTTGCATTAGACGACATTAAAATCCAATAAATAAATGGGTCTTTTGCAAAATACATAAAAGTTCTGTACAAAATCAAAAACCATGCATAAAGAGAGAACCAATTCTCTTATATGCATGGTTTTTATTCATAAAAATTTATAAATATTTTGCAACAGCCCCAATTTATTTTACAAATTTAATAACTCCATCATTTCTCTCATGTTCTTTAGCTAAGCTATTAGGATATCCAATTGATGCCATTCCCCAGACAATATGATTTTCTGGAATGCCAAAGCTTGTTAATACTTTCCTTACTTCTTTTTCATCACAGATAGTTTTTAATTGATTTATCCAGCATGAACCTATTTCTAAAGAACTTGCCATTAAAAATATATTTTCAAGAGCACATGCACAATCTGCAAGTCCATTTGTATTGTCCTTATCATTAGATAACATTATTAAAGTTGGAGGCGCATAAAAATTATATCCTGTATCTCTTCCTAAAGCTTCTCTAACAATTTTTGCAAGTAAATCAATCTTTTCCTTATTTTGAACTACAGTAAATTGCCAGCTTTGTTTATTCATTCCGCTTGGTGCATATATTCCAGCTTTTAAAATTAAATCTAATTCTTCATCATTTATTTGTTCATTTTTAAAATCTCTTACACTTCTTCTTGTTAATATGTTTTGTAATACTTCGTTCATAATAACATCTCCATTTCATATTTTATATAATAATTTATTATATCATTATATAAATAATATATTATTTTTTATATTTATTTTAAAGAATAATATCTTCATTATAGGTTCATAAATCATCATTATCTTATCTTAATTTAATAGATTCTATTATTTCTTTCATTTATGCTTTATAAATCTAATTATATGACAAAAATATTTATTTATAGTTTTTTACATGTTAATATCTAAACATGTATTTTTATGTAAAATATACTCATGGCACACTTAAACTAATTATTTACTCATTAAAAATAACTTAATTATTATTTAGGAGGAAGATCTATGAAAGCAAAAAAAATTTTCTCGCTTATGTTAACGTGTTCATTGATTTTAGGTGCAACAGTAATTTCACCTCAATGTTCTGCATCAGCGGCTGTTAAAACCACAACAAGTTCAGCAGTAACTTCTAGCGCTGTTGCTGAAAAGAACTCTATCTATGTATCACCTGATGCATCAGATAATGGTGCTGGAACAATTAATGATCCAACATCTCTTACTTCTGCAATCAACAAAATTGTTGCAGGTGAAACTATATATCTGCAAAGTGGAACTTATAAAATTGGCAAGCAATTAACAATACCTTACACTAACAATGGCACTGAAAATGCTATGAAATCAATGGTTGCTTTAGATAGTAAAAAAGTCATATTTGATTTTACAGCTGAATCTTATAACATGAAGGATACATCTGTAAATGACAGAGGTGTCCAATTAGAAGGCAGCTACTGGCACTTAAAGGGAATACAATTTTATAATGCTGCTGATAATGGTTTATATGTAACTGGTAAACATAATATAGTTGAATCATGTATTGCTAAAGCAAATAGAGATACAGGAATTCAAATAGGTCGTCGTGCTTCTAGTCTTTCAAATAAAGCAGATTGGCCAAGTGACAACCTTATTCTTAACTGTACTTCATTTAACAATAGTGATCCTGCGACAGGTGAAAATGCCGATGGATTTGCAGCTAAACTAACATGTGGAGAAGGTAATGTATTTGATGGCTGTATTTCTTATAACAATGTTGATGATGGTTGGGACTTGTTTTCAAAGACTGAAACTGGCCAAATAGGCGGAATTACAATTAAAAATTCTGTTGCATTTAGAAATGGATATACTACAAGTGGTCAATATACTAAAAATAGTGACGGTAATGGATTTAAACTAGGCGGTTCAGATATGCCTGGAAATCATACTGTATCTAATTGTATTGCTTTCGAAAATAAAAAACATGGTATAACTGATAATAGTAATCCAGGTGTTATTACTGTAGATAGCTGTACAAGCTTTAATAATGCAGCTGGAGATGGCAAATCAAGCAACATTGATTTAGCAAGAGATAAAACAAATTCTAATAATATCTTAAAAAATATTATTTCTTTCAGTACTAAAAAAGTAGGTAGTGATAAATATAAAGGTACTGTAGAAAATTCTATTTTATATAATACTAATAAATACTATTCATTTGCTGAAAAATCAGCTGCTGATTCTAGAGTAAAGGGTGGTATGGGTACTGTAGCAAATGCAGTAACTGTCAATGACTTTATAAGCGTTGAATCACCTAAACTTGGTGAAGATGTTGATGCTTTATGGAGAAATTCAGATGGTTCAATAAATACAGGCAAATTCTTGAAGGTTAATCCTAATAGTAAGTATAGCAAAATGGGAGCTTCTTTAAACAAATAATTTATAAAAAATATATATGATTTAGTTCAGTTTTCGCATGGCTTAACAAATCATTCTACAAATTTAAATTAATAATAAGTGAGTAATAACTAATTTTTTTATCAGTTATTACTCACTTTTATCATGTCGCCAAATATATGGATATTAAAATAATATTATCTAATTTATATAAATTCAAATTAATTGGCAACATTCTTATTTGCTACATTAAAACCATCTATAGTAACTAAGTATATGTAGTTTATTTATTTAGAGTATATATTATATTATTTATCTATTTTTACCAATAGAATTCCACTTGCTAATGCCGTAAATGGAGCTACAGTCACAAGTCCAAAACTACCAATTAAAGTATGCAAAATTTCAGATGATACATATTTCAAATTTAGTATATTTATTATTGGCGTACCCTGTGCCATAAACACCATAAGTAATCCTATATATCCCCCTGAATATGCTAATAATAATGTAGTCATCATAGTCCCCATAATTGAACGTCCAACATTTATTCCAGACTTAATAGCTTCTCTCTTTGTTATACTCGGTTTCTTTTCAATTACTTCTGCCACTGCTGAAGTAATATCTACTGCTACATCCATAACTGCGCCAGAAGATGCTATGAATATACTAGCTATAAATATTTGTGTAAGATTCAAATTCTCATATCCTGAATACAACAGTGATTCTGAATATGACATAACTGCTCCATGAATTTTAAATTTACTTACAAAAAATAGTGCCATAAAACAAGTTACAAGAGCTCCAGATAATGATCCAATTATTGCAGCTAAAGATTTTTTATCTATACCATAAACTAATACTATTATTGTAATTATTAATATCATAGTCGTTATTATACCTACTATTACTGGATTGTATCCTTCCAAAAATAAAGGTATTAAAACCTTCCACATAGCTAACACTGTAAATATAAACGATAAAATTGATTTTATACCAACTATTCCTGCAAACCCAATAAGTACAACTACAAAAATAGCTACAAGTAAAATTTCATAATTAAGTCTATAATGATCAACAAGAGTTGCTACTCTAATTTCATTCCCAGTATAATCAAGCGTAACTAATATTTTATCTTGAGCTTGAAATATCTTATCTTCTTCAAGAGATCCTGACAATCTATTAGTTCCTCTAGTTACCGTTCCTTTAAATTTCCCTTCAAGTATTTCTATTTCACATAACTGCTCTCCAGTTTTTATAAGCCCTGTATTTATAATAAAACTCTCATCTGTACTCAATACCTTTGCAGACACTCTTTCTGTATTTTCATATATTTTTTGTGGAAATTTATTAGGTAAAAGTGTAAGTAAAATTATCGCTATAAGTGTTACTATTATTGGGATTGTATTACGTCTATGAAAATCCTTAAACAATTAATCATTCTCCTCTTTATTTTAATTGAAAGTTAGAATTTAAGAATTTAGAATCAAGGATGAAAAGATAAATTTTTCATTCTCAATTCTACCTTCAAAATTACACATAGGGTACCCTAAAGGGCATAAGTTATTATTGCACTTTAGTTATATTTTTAAGCTTATCAAATACATTTGTATTATCATAATATCCTGCAAATAAATCTTCTCCAAGCCCCTTTGCCATCATTGCTACTGGAATTCCTGTATGTGAATATGAGCTAAATGAAATTCCTGATTTATTGTTTAAAATATGTGTTAATGTTACTGAGAATGGTTCATAAGTCCCATACATTACGTTTTCATTTTCATCTAACTTTCTATCAGCTTTTTGAATCATACTCTTTTCATATGCAGCCTTAATTTTAGCTTCCTCTGCTTGTGTTAATACCATTCCACCCTTTGTTGATTCGCCACTTGAGCCAGCTCTTTTAAGACCAAATTGTTCTTCAACATCTTTCATTGCATTATCAAAAGATGTTTTCTTTTCTCTATATTCCGTAATTTTTCTATCAAAAGCTGTATATGAACTCTTTTGACTAGATAGATTTTGTAAATAAGTATCATAGTTTGTTCCTGCAAAACCTATTGTAAGTCCACCTGTTTCATGATCTCCTGTTACTAAAATTAATGTTTCGTTTGGATGTGCATTATAGAAATTAATTGCTTCTTGCACTGCATCACTAAAAGCTTCTGTTTCATTAATATTTGCGCCTGCATCATTAGCATGACCAGCCCAGTCAATCTTTCCACCTTCAACCATCATAAAGAAACCTTTATCATTATCTAAAACCTCTATACCTTTTTTAGTATAATCTGCAAGCGTAAATTCATTTCCAGTTCTATCTAAACTATATTTTATTGCTCCACTTTCTTTTTCAACTTCATCTTCTGGGCAAACTGCAATTGCCTTATCACCTTTTTTTAAGTTTTGTATATCTGTTTTAGTATTAACTACGGTATATCCTTTTTGTTTTGCTAAGTCTCCTATTTTAGCCTTACCTTGTTCCTTTACTTCTTTAGAATCATCTGATAAGAACTTTCCTCCTGCAAAATAGTCAAAGTTAGAATCTACAAGTTGAAGTCCCATACTATAATATTCACTTCTAGATGGTACATGAGCATAATATGCACCTGGAGTTGCATGATCTATATTTACTGATGATACTATTCCCACCTTATATCCCAGTTGCTTCTTTAACTTTTCTGTTATAGTTTCATAAGATTTTGTTTTTGTCTCATCCATATTAATTACACTACTTAGTGTTTTATTTCCTGTTGAAAGAGATGTAGCTGTTGATGCTGAATCTGGACAAAGAGATGTTGAATCATACGTTGTTACTGTTCCTGCTATAGGGAAATTCATAAACGATAATTTTTCTGGATTGGGATAATTTTCTTTTTTAGCATCAATTGTTCCATGCTGTTGAATTCCTTTATAATATTGTGCTGCTTGAATTTGTGGAAAACTCATACCATCACCAATAAACATAAATATATATTTAGGTGTTTTTCCATTATAATTTGCACTTGAAGCTGCTGCTACTCCCTGAGGTTTTATTTGGTTATTTAATGTATAACCTACTCCTACTAACATTGCAAAAGCTAACACTGACCCCAAAATTCTTTTAACAGTTTTATTCATTATTTACTATCCCCTTTACTATTTATAATCATATTGTTTGAATTTTTATGATTTCTCTATAATTATCTTCATTGGATAGTATAAGCTTTATGTGTTAAGATTATTTTATTAATTAGTAAAATAGCTGTAAATTTAATGTTAAAAATACAAACTAAGGCAATAATTCTAAGATTTATAGAGCTAATGTTTGCAATACTGCTCCTAATCCTTAGAATACAAGCCATCTCAAACTACTTATGATATTTTATCTAAAAGAATCATAATTACACACAATAATAAAACTATATAAAACTGAAATATATAATATTGTTTTTTACAGAAAAAGAGAGAAGTCCAGCTAAGCAACTGCCCTTCTCTCTTCTCTCTTCTCTATTCTAGAAACATCTAAATCTTTCGCCTTTTTACTTCTCTTTTTATTTATGCTTTTCTACTATCTTCTCTGGCTATCTTTTTCCTCGCTCTCCAATGTCCCATTGTGATACTCATTTGGATGTGCCTTTCGAAAGATTTCTAGGAACAGCCTCAAGGTTTTGCCAATGTAATGAGCTTGTTCACCTTTTGCTTTTTATATAGTTACTTGGAATACTGCTGTTATAACTCCTGAATTAGCTTCATTTGTTGCTGTTGCTCCCTCCACTTTAAAGTAGTCTTTTGGCACACCTATTACGGTATAACCTGCTTTGGGCTTGATTGTTATTATTGCTGTGTATACTTTGTTTGCTTCAAATGTTGCTGGATTGTCATTCCATACAATCTTTGCTGTGTATTTATCAGTATCAGCTATTGCTGATACTGGTGTTTCTCCTGTTACTGGTGCTGTAACTTTAACTGCTCCTTCTGTAGTAACGGCAATATCGTTTCCTATAATAGTATCTACTGATTTAAATACTGTGTTTCTAAATTCTACATTTGCATTCCAACTCATTAATCCTACATAACCACTTCTCATAGTGAAATCTGGTGTTGAACATACCTCAGTTCCATTTATATAATATTTTACTTCTTCTCCAACTATATTTACTTTCATGTTATATTTTCCATCCTGAGATGGAGTAATAGATCCTGATGTACCATAGCTACCGTTAAACTCAAATATTCTCCAATTAGCCTCTTTAGGATTAATATTAAATACAAGAGCACCATCACCCGGTTTATCTTTACTCTTACTAAATAATACTAAAGATGGAGCACAACTATCGTTAGGATTTAACACAGTAGCATCAGTTTCAAAAGTATAGTTATCGCCATCTTTTGCTTCAATGCTAGTGTTTGACATTGCAAATTTATCTCCGCCTCCTTCTGCTACATAAGCATCACCGTTAACATACCATCTTCCACTACCAGATGTAGTAAATCCACTTAATCCTTCTATTATACCTTTACCATCTGGATTAGTCTCATAAGATGTAACTGTAATTATTACTGAATCCGCATCATCACTAGTAGGCATTGCAGTTATACTTGCTTTTCCTATCCCTATTACTTTAAATTTTGTCTTTGTACTATCTGTACCATCTACAACTTTTACAACTTTCATACTTGGATTATCATTAAATTTATAGTTAACATCTTGGTTAGTGTAAATAGTAAATTCATCTCCTAGATTCTTATCATACTCTGTCTTAACTATACCTAAAGTAGAAGTATCCACTCCTGTTTTAGTAAGTCTTACATTAGTATATTCTACTTTTGCATTACATGTATTTAATCCAAAATATCCAGGAGTATCATAATATGGTTGATCTGCATCACATACTTGTATACCATTTATCCAATATTGTATATGAGTTCCTTTTATTACTGCTTTTAAATGGTATTTACTATCTGGATCTACAGGGATTTTAGGATGAGTAGCATCATTGCAAGCAATATTTTGACCTGTTGGGAAATTAAATACTCTATAACTACCATCTTTAAGAATATTAGCTACAATACTTCCCTTTGATGCATCTCTTGTTTGAGAATATAATACCAATGCAGCAACGTCACCAGTTAAAAATTTAGCATCTGCTTCATAAGTATAAGTTGCAGTTAAATCATTATTCATTTGAGCTGAAGTTACAAATCCATCTCCAATACCAATTGTATCTGATGTATAAGTTCCATTATTTACGTACCAATTTCCTGTAGTACTTTGGAAATCAGTTAAATCAGAAATATCTGAAGTTACATTACGATTATAAACACCTAAAGAAGCTGTTTTCTTTACTTTCCCGTCTTTAGACGTTGCAGTTAAATCTGCATTTCCAATTCCTGTTACTTCAAATGTTGTTTTAGTATCATCTTGACTTACAATTTTAACAATGCTAGGATCTGATATTGACCAAGTAACTCCTTGAGCTGCTGTTGTGGGAATTGTACTTGTAAAAATAGAAAATTGTTCTCCTACTTCCTTAGTAAATTTCCCTTCACTTAATGATACTGCAACAGAATTATTTCCTTTAATATCATTATTCCAAATACCCTTTATTGGATAGTATTTAATTGTAGCGTTTGTATTTCCTCCAAGTGAGTATACTTCTATTCCTTGACTAGAACGGTTAGGGAATACTTGTCCTGAACCAGTTACCTCTCCATTATTTCCATATACTTCTACTGATGATGAGTCTACGAAAATATTCAATTGAATTTTACCGTCTGATGTTTTATTTATTTTACTACTATATGATTGTAAGAAAGCACTTGAATTACTTGGAGATCTTCCTGATTTTGTACGATCAAATATTAATTCTTCTGTTTCAGTATTATATTTAACTATTGTTTCTTGATTTGCATCTTTTCCAACACGTAATTTAAATCCAAATTCTGTTGTATTTTCATCTGGTTCAAACTCTGCAACAATTTCATATTGACTTCCTGATAAATGACTCATAATATTAGGCTGATTTGGGGAAATTGTAACATTTTCAAAACTTATAGGAGACTTACGTAATGCTTCATATTCTTCAATTGGTTGTTGTATCATACGGATTCCGTTATCTGTTTCAACTAACTTTAATTCATTCTGTAAAGTAAATTGTCCATTAAATGTTCTTGTTATTGGAGCAATGGCATTACAGTAATCCCAATTGTTCATCCAATTAATCATAATTCTTCGTCCATCTGGTGTACCATTTTCTCCTGTACCATAATAAGATTGAGCGGCATATGAGTCTTTACCAAAATTCATAACCATATGCTCAGGTTGATCAGGAACAAAGGTCCAAACGCCATCTACTTTCTTTAAATCACCAACTCGATAGTATCTTCCTCCTTCGCTTAATACCCATTTATATGTTCCCGTGTCTCCAACCTCTAACTTAAATATATCTGGACATTCTGTCAAAATTTCTGCTTGCATAGCCTCTGCTTTCCAAGTCTTTAGATCTTTTGATGAGAAGAATCTTAATGGTCCACCTGCAACTACCATTATCCACTCTTTAGTATCTTCCATATAAATTATTTTAGGATCTCTGAAAGCTCCATCAATTTTATTAAGAGGATCTTGACTTGTTGATATAACAACATTATCTCCAGCTTCAGATATTGCTGGCTTAATCCAAGTCCTTCCATTATCTTTACTATAAGCAATAGCTTGTTGCTGCCTAAATGGAGATTCAACGTGTTGAGTATAAATTGCCACTAATCCTCCACCTTCAATTCCATCAAAGAAACCAGTAGTATTATCCTTATCTACAACTGCACACCCAGAAAAAGCCCAATTTTCACCATATTTATTCCACTCTTCATTGGAGAGATTACTAGTTGGCAGCTTTCCATCTGGTACTATTGCTATACCAAGTTCTTCCCAATGAATTAAATCTGTACTAACTGCATGTCCCCAATGCATTGGTCCCCATTTATTATTATCTGGATAATATTGATAAAATAAATGCCATTCTCCATTAAAGTAAACCATTCCATTTGGATCATTTGCCCATGCATCAGCAACTGAATAGTGATACTGTTCTCGATAATCTTCTAAATACTTAGTTGATATTCCTGTATCAACATCTTTATTGATACCGTTATCAAATATAGTCGTAGCAGTTTCAAGTGATGTTACTGCCGAATCTATATCTTTCTGCGTAGAATCTGCGTTATCTACAACTGCTTGTGCTGCATCAATAGCTGTTTTAAATGTGGCCTTTGACCCAACTTCATATTGCCCAACTTCAGTTCCTTCTACTGCTGATTCATATTTTAATTTTGCTACTTTTATTGCATTTATTAATGACACTTTATTAAC
>Ga0209281_1000271_pt1 | contig 100141 bp, 89 predicted proteins | sample MedtruBG_FD_187514 | JGI IMG/M metagenome (GOLD analysis project Ga0209281, IMG submission 187514) | Root nodule microbial communities of legume samples collected from California, USA - Medicago truncatula BG (SPAdes) (version 2) | ecosystem: Host-associated > Plants > Roots > Nodule | place...
TGCCGTTCAACGTCAGCAGGGTTTCCGAAGCGGTGCCATTGCTGTCGCCCACGGCGTTGGGCAGGTCGTCGACGATGTTGACGTCGAGTGAACCGGTGGCGGTGGTGCCGTTGTCGTCGACCACGGTGACGGCGAACTGCTCGGGCAAGGTGTTGGCGCCATTGGCGGTCGGGTGGGCTTCGTTGTCATTGAGGGTGTAGCTGTAGCTCACGACACCCGTCGCCGCGTTGAAGCCGGTGATGGTCAGGGTGCTGCCCAGCGGTGTGGTGATCGATTGCGGGAAGCCCGCCGCCACACCAGCGGTGACCACGGCGATACCGCCCACGGTCAGGGTCGTCACGCCGTCGAGGGCCGTCACGGTGAAAGTGCCGTTCTGGGTCAGCGCCGTGGCATCCGGGTTGCTGCCGTCGCTGAGATTTTTCTCGAAGACGGTCAACTCGCCGCCCCCGGCATTCAAACCGCCAATCGTGATCGGGTCATCGTTGTTGTGGATCTGCAGCACCAGGTTCGCAGTGCTGCTGTCGCCGTCCGAATCGGTGAGGGTGTAGGTGAAGGTTTCGGTGCCGTCGCCACCGCCGTGCAGGGCTTTGAAATCGGCATCGCTGGTGTTGAGGGTATAGGTGTAGGTGCCGTTGGCATTCAGCACCAGGGTGCCGTAGGTGCCGGTGAAGGTGCCTGGGGTGACCGGGCCGCTATTCTCCCCAACCGTCACGCGGTCGGCGCCTTGCACGTCGTTGCCCAGCACGTTGCCGTTGAGGGTCAGCAGGGTTTCCGAGGCGGTGCCATTGTTGTCATCGACTGCTTGCGGCACGTCGTCGATGATGTTGATTGTCACTGTACCGGTAGTGCTGTCGCCATTGCTGTCGCTGGCCACCACGGTGACGTGTTCGACAAGACTATTGGCACCCTCGCCGCTCGCGTGGGATTCGGCACGGTTGAGGGTGTAGCTGTAACTGACCACGCCCGTGGCCGGGTCGAAACCGGTGACGGTCAGCGTGCCGCCCAACGGGGAGGTTAGCGACTGCGGGAAACCTGCCGCAACGCCGCCGCTGATCAAGTTGATCGCGCCGATGCTGAGGCTGCTCAGCCCGTCTGGCGCATTGATGGTGAAGGTGCCGCTTCGCGTCAGTAAGCCTTCGTTCCTCGCCGAACCATCGGCCAGGTTGGCCTCGTTGACAGTCCGCTCGCCGTTCTGTTCCGACAGGTCTTCGAAAGTGACCGGATTGTTCGGCACCTGCGCAACCACCGGCGGCACAACAGGGGCTTGCTCCGCTACAGCATTGTCCGGATTAGCGTTCAGGCGTTCTTCGGGAAGCTCGGGAATGCCATTGAACCCGGCAGTGGGGAAGCCGATGACCGGATCAACTCGCCCGCCCACTTCCTCGAGCATGACGAAACTATGGCCACTGCCCGGGATGCCACCCGGTACACCGGTAGTCGTGGCGGGCCCGGCAGCGGTGGCTTCGGCGGTTTGGGTCGGGTCGTCGCCCGCCGCGATGGCTTTTTGCAGCTGTTCGACATCGGTCAGTTGCGCTTCGCTCGGCGTCAGGGCTTCAGGTGAGTCCACATGGGGAATCTGATTGGCGAGCAACTGCGGTGTCATCTGCATGCTGCTGTCGCGCCCGAGGGTCAGTTCCTGGCCATTTTGCAGATGCACCGCCACCGCGCCTTCAGCGCCAGTGGTCAGTTGGTCGCCAGCGAACAGCCGGTCCCCCTCGACCAAAGCACGCCGGGTGCCGTCGCTCGCAACCGCGAACACCTGACCGATGACCTTACTGACGATTCCGATGAGCGTTGCCATGTGCACTTCCTCCGCTGCCAACCGCTGTCGGCACCTTGATTGTGCGAAGAACGTGCTCATGGCTCGAGCGGGTTGTCTGGCGGATCGTGCACCGGGTGCCGGATTACTTGAGTAAGCCGTGGCCCCGGCACCGATCTCGCCCAGCCAGTCGCTCACGGCGCTGTTTACGATTTCAGGAAAACCCCTCTGCAATCAATGGCATCGGATCCCTGTGCGCAACAACCTTGCCTGTGAGCGATGCGTAACGATCTTGAATCACTCAAGTGACAAAAAACCGTCACCACCAGATCGCTCGCATCCCTCCCCTCCAGCACTTCTCCGCTCTTTGTCGATAAGTGGATTGGAACTTTCCTCAAACCCTCGATAAGCGCCAGAGAGCTCGTAAAACAAGGGCTTTCGAGTTGAACAATGTGCTGGATTTCGCAGAGCGCATAAGTTTTTTTTGGCATAAGCGTTATGAAAAAAATTTCTTAGCTACGCTCCAGAATGTTCTTAGCTCTTTTGTTAAAGATGTGAAACAACTTTACCTATAAATGTCGTCAAATAATTGGCGACAGATAAGCACCATCAGGAATCAGGGAGATGTACATGCGCCTATTAACCCCCCTCTGCAGCGCGGTTCTTTTGGCCATGGCCTGCTCGTCCCAGGCTCAGGCCATGACGCTGACCGAAGCGATCCAGAGCACCATTGCGACCCACCCGGAACTGGCATCCCGGGTAGACAGCCGACTGTCGGCGGATGAGGACGTAAAGGTCGCCAAAGGGGGCTTTTATCCATCGGTTGATCTGAACGCCGCTTATGGGCGCGGGTACAGCGATAACACCAATACCCGGGCGCTAACTCCCGGCGGACACAACACAGAAACCTTGAACTACACCCAATCGGAATTACGCCTGCGGCAAATGCTCTTCGACGGGTTCAACACTTCAAATGAAGTCCAGCGCACCAAAGGCGTGGTCAACTCGCGAGCCTATTACGCTCAGGGTACGGCTCAGGATCTGGCCCTGCGCACCACCGAGGTTTACCTGGAAGTCCTCAAGCGCCGCGAACTGGTGACACTGGCCAAGAACAACCTGCAAGCGCACTTGCGGGTCAACGACCAGATCGGCCTGCGCACCCAGCGCGGCGTGGGCAGCAACGCCGATGCCGACCAGTCCAGCGCTCGCCGGGCACTGGCGGAAAACAACCTCGACACCGCCGAAGTCGATCTGGCCGACGCCGAGTCGAACTTCTATGCCGTTGTGGGGCGCATGCCCGATGAGCTCGAAACCCCGCCGTCGATTCGCGGCGAAGTCCCCCCCACCCTGCCCGAAGCCCAGCAGAGCATGGTGGAAAACAACCCTTACCTGAAATCCGCCCAGGCCGACGTGCAATCGGCCGAAAGCCAGTACGAAGTCGCCAAGTCACCGTTCTACCCGCGCTTGGACGCCGAGGCGGCAGTGGGCGCGAACAACAACGTGCAGGGTGACGAAGGTCACGACAACGAATGGCGGGTCGGCGTGGTGATGAACTACAACCTGTTCCGTGGAGGCAGCGACAAGGCGCGCCTGGCCTCCGACTCGCACAAGATCAACCAGGCCATGGACATCCGTAACAATGCCTTGCGCCAGCTCAACGAGAACATTCACCTGGCCTGGAACGCCATGGTCAATGCCAAGAAACAAACCCCGACCGCCCGTGAGTACGCCGACACCAGCAAGCGTGTACGCATCGCCTACCAGGATCAGTTCGGCCTCGGCCAACGGACCCTGCTGGACCTGCTCGACAGTGAAAACGAGCTCTACAACGCCAACCGTCGCTACACCGAAGTGCGCTATACCGAAGAGTTCTCTATGTACCGTGTCCTGGCGAACATGGGCCAGTTGCTGAGCAAGCAACGGGTCGTACTACCCGCCGACGCGATCGCCCAGACCGAAGTGAAAAACGAAGCTCGTCTGCCTGAAATGAAATAGCCGTAGGAGCTGCCGCAGGCTGCGATCTTTTGACTTTGCTTTTGAGCAATCAAGATCAAAAGATCGCAGCCTGCGGCAGCTCCTACAGTGAGATATGCAGATATCTGTCGATTGCCGCAGAGCAACGGGAGCAATCAATGTGACCAGCATGGAACCCGGCAATACTGGTGTCGATCCGCGCCTGAGCTTCGATGACCCGCTTCTGGACGGTCTGTTGATCCTCTGCAAACTCCACGGCGCGACGGTCAGTCGCGCCAGCCTCAGTGCCGGGCTGCCCATGGCACACCAACGCCTGAGCCTGGACCTGCTGCCCCGTGCAGCGGCCCGGGCCGGTTTGCAGGCGCGCTTGCTGCGCCGCGACCTCAAGGACATCTCCCCACTCAACCTGCCCGTGCTGCTGTTGCTCAACAACGGCCGCACGGCCGTGCTGCGCCGTTATGGCGAGGACGGCAAGGTGCTGATCCTGCCCAGCGAAGCCGACGGCGGCGAACAATGGCTCAGCCCCGAGGAGCTGGCCGAACACTACAGTGGCCAGGCGTTGTTTGCCCGGCCACGCCACGAACTCGAAGACTTGCGCTCGCCACTGGTGCCTCGGGTGCAGGCCTGGTTTCGCGATACGCTGAAGCTGTCGAAATGGCTGTACAGCGATGCAATCCTGGCGAGTTTCCTGATCAACCTGCTGGGCCTGATGGTGCCGCTGTTCGTGATGCAAACCTACGATCGCGTGGTGCCGAACCAGGCCACTTCGACCTTGTGGGTGCTGGCGATCGGCTTGCTGATCGGCACCGCTTTCGAACTGGTGCTGCGGGTCGTGCGTGCGCACTTGCTGGATACCGCCGGCAAGAAAACTGATGTGATCCTGTCGGCCACCCTGTTCGAGCGCATCACCGGCATGGCGATGAAGGCAAGGCCGGCGACCATCGGTGGCTTCGCCCAAAGCATTCATGACTTCCAGGGCCTGCGGGAATTTCTCACCGCCGTGACCCTCACCAGCCTGATCGACCTGCCCTTCTGCCTGCTGATGCTGCTGGTGATCGGCCTGCTCGGTGGCTGGCTGGTGGTGATCCCGATACTGGCGTTCCCCCTCACCATCATCTTCGCCATGGTGATCCAGGTGCGCCTGCGCGATACCGTGCAGAAAAGCCTCAGCCTGGGCGCCGAACGCCAGGCACTGTTGATCGAAACCCTCAGTGGCCTGGAAACCCTCAAGGCCTGCAGCGCCGAAAGCGAACGCCAGCACAAATGGGAAAGCACCCACGGCGCCCTCACCCGTCTCGACAGCCACGCACGCAACCTCTCGGCCCTGGCCACCAACGGCACGTTGTTCATCCAGCAACTGTCCGGCATGGCCACCATCGTCGCCGGGGTCTACAGCATCATCGCCGGCAACCTGAGCGTCGGTGCCCTGGTGGCCAGCTACATGCTCGGCAGTCGGGTACTGGCGCCACTGGGGCAGATCGCCGGCCTGATCACCCGCTACCAACAAGCGCAACTGACCATGAAAAGCACCGATGCGCTGATGGGCCTGCCCCAGGAGCGCGATGCCAGACAACGGCCGCTGGAGCGCACCCAACTGCAAGGCGCGCTGGATGTTGTCGGCGTGACCTTCCACTATAACGGCCAGAGTACTCCCGCCCTGGCCAATGTCAGCTTCAGTGTGAAACCCGGCGAGCGCGTCGGCATCATCGGTCGCAGCGGCTCAGGCAAAAGCACCCTGGCGCGCCTGGTGATGGGCTTCTACGAACCGGATGAAGGCCAACTGCTGCTCGATGGCCTGGACCTGCGGCAACTGGACGTCGCCGACCTGCGCCATCAAATCGGTTACGTCGCCCACGACCTGCCGCTTCTGGCCGGCAGCCTGCGCGATAACCTGACCCTCGGCGCGCGCTATATCAGCGACTCACGCATGCTCGAAGTGGCGGAAATGACCGGCGTTACCGAGCTGGCCCGGCAACACCCGCAAGGCTTCGACCGGCCCGTGGGCGAACGCGGGCAACTGTTGTCCGGCGGCCAGCGTCAGGCCGTATTGATGGCCCGGGCGATGTTGCTCGACCCGCCCATCATGCTGCTCGACGAACCCACCAGCGCCATGGACAACAGCAGCGAAGACGTCCTGCGGCAAAAACTTCACGGCTGGGTCCAGGGCAAAACCATCCTGCTGGTGACCCACCGAACCTCGATGCTGAGCCTGGTGGACCGGCTGGTGGTACTGGACAGCGGACGGATCGTCGCCGACGGTCCGAAGGAAGCTGTCATCGATGCACTGCGCAAGGGCCGTGTCGGCTCTGCGGCCGTCTAGGAGTAGCCCATGTCTGCCGATCAAGGATCCCGTGGCTACTTCGACAGTTTCAACAAAAGTGCCGAGACCGAGTTCATGCCGGAAACCGCCGGCGCCTCATTGCAGGACTCACCGCGCTGGTCGCGAATCACTGTGTGGCTGGCCGCCGCGCTGCTGGTCAGCGCGCTGGTCTGGGCCAAATTCGCCGTGTTGCAGGAAGTGACCATGGGCGAAGGCAAGGCGATTCCGTCGAGCAAGGTCCAGGTGATCCAGAACCTGGAGGGCGGCATCGTCACTGAAATTTTCGTCCGCGAAGGGCAAATGGTGAACAAGGGCGATACATTGCTGCGTCTGGATGACACCCGCTACCTGTCGAACAAGGGTGAAAGCGAAGCCGATCGCTACGCCTTGACCGCGCAGGTCGAACGGCTTTCGGCCGAAGCCGAAGGCCGGCCGTTCAAGCTGTCAGAAGAAGTGATCGCCAAGGCCCCGCAAGTGGCCGAAGACGAGCGCTCACTTTACGAGCAACGGCAACGGCGACTGGCCAGCGAGCAGCGTACTCTCAGCGAACAACTTCGGCAAAAAACTCAGGAATTGGCCGAGTTTCGCTCGAAACAGGGCCAATTCAGTTCGAGCCTGGCGCTGCTGCAACAAGAGATGAACATGTCCACACCGCTGGTGGGCACCGGCGCGGTGTCACCGGTGGAAATCCTCCGGCTCAAACGCAGCGCCGTGGAGATTCGCGGCTCGCTGAACGCCACCACCCTGGCGATTCCCCGGGCGGAATCGGCGATCAACGAGATCAAAAGCAAGATCGACGAGTCGGAGCAAACCTTCCGCTCGGAAGCCGCCAAAGAGCTGAATGAGAAACGCACCGACCTGTCGAAAATAACGGCATCAAGCATCGCCATCGACGACCGCGTGACCCGCACCACCGTGGTCTCGCCGGTGCACGGCATCATCAAGGTGTTGAAGGTCAACACCATCGGCGGCGTGGTCCAGCCCGGCAGTGACATGGTGGAAATCGTGCCGCTGGAAGACAACCTGCTGATCGAAGCCAAGGTCCGCCCGCAGGACGTTGCATTCCTGCATCCGGGCCAGAAAGCCATGGTCAAGTTCAGTGCCTACGACTACACCATTTATGGCGGCCTGAGCGCCAAGCTGGAACTGATCGGCGCCGACACCATCACCGACGACAAGGGCAACAGTTTCTATCTGATTCAGGTGCGTACTGACAAAAACCATTTGGGCGGGGATGTGAAACCGCTACTGATCATTCCGGGGATGGTGGCGACGGTGGACATTATTACCGGGGAGAAAACGGTGCTGGATTACTTGCTTAAACCGGTGTTGAAAGCGCGGACCGAGGCGATGCGGGAGCGGTAGGCAGTATCCAGAATCTGCGGTGACTGATCTGCCGCCATCGCGAGCAAGCTCGCGATGGGGCCATGACAGGCACCGACTATTTCGGTCCATGGTTACGCTGGTAAACCTCCTCCCCCATCGCCGCAATCTGCCCCTCGATCAACGCCTCGAACGGCTTCAACAACGGCGCAAACGTCGCCGGCGCTTCCAGGGTTTCCAGCGCCTGCACAATCGCCTCCACCGTCGACAACGCCCCCGGTCCCGGCGCCTTGCGCAGGCGATAGCGGGACACGCCGCCCTCGGCCAGCGTCACCCTCGGCAACGCCGCCAGCAGCGGATTGAGGTGCAACATCTTGCGCGCCTTGCGCCAGGTGCCGTCGGGAACCACCAGCAACAAGGGTTCGTCCGTCGCGGCACACGCCTGCATCGGTTGGGCATCTTCGCCGGGAAACAGTAACCGCGCCCGATACCCCGGCTGATTCAACAGCGTCGGCAAATCCTCGAACACCTCGCCGACGATCAACTCGGCATTCTTCAACCCAAGCGCCGCCAGACGCGCGGTGTTCAACGCATGATTCACTTCGCTCGGATGCTGCAACAACAGTACCCGGGTGCGGCTGTCGAGGCTTGGGATCAACGGGCACAGGCAGTGGCTTTGCGGGCGCAGGCAGCGCGGACATTGAATTCTGGACATCGTCTTTATGCCTGATTCAGTTGGGCTTTAAGCAAATCACGGAATGTCTGGATCAGCGGCTCGCGGCTGCGCCCCCGACGCACGATCATCGAGAACGGCGCCTGATAACCGAAGGTCGCCGGCAGCAACACCCGCAAATCACCCTTGTCGGCCCAGGCCTGGGCGTAGTGCTCCGGCAGGTAGCCGATGTAGGCGCCGGACAGCACCAGGATCAACTGGGCCTCCATACTTTCTACCGTCGCGGCGCTGTGCTTGAAACCGTGGCGCGCCAGTTCGGCCTGGCTCCAGTAGCCACGACCGACCATGCGCTGTTGAGTGATGACTTGCTCGGGGATGCGCCGTTCGTTGAACAGAGGATGCCGCGTGCTGCAATACAACCAGTGTTGTTCACGGTACAGCGGCATGTACACCAGGCCGCTCATGCGCGTGGAAAACGCGCCGATGGCCAGGTCGAGACGGTTGTCCTGCACCCCGAGTTGCAATTCATAAGGGCTCATCACCGACAGGTGCAAGTGCACGGCCGGGTGCTCCTGGCTGTAGGCGCCGATGGCTTCGGCGAACGGCAGGGCCTTGTCACTGACGGTGGAGTCGATCACCCCGAGGTTCAAGGTACCGCGCAACTCACCCTTGAGGGCGGCGGCGTACTGCTCGAAGCCTTCGAGCTCGCCCAACAGGCGCAGGGTTTCCTGATGGAACAGCTCGCCCTTGCTGGTCAGGCTGAAACCGCCACGGCCGCGATGGCACAGCACCAGGCCGAGGGCGGCTTCGAGCTGGCTCATGTAGGTGCTGATGGCCGACGTCGAGAGATTGAGTTCCTGCTGGGCGTTGGCGAACCCCTGATGGCGCACCACGCTGACGAAGATGCGCAATAGTTTCAGGTCGGGTAAAGCGTTGGCCATTGGGACTCTCCAAACACCGCTCGAATTTCAGCTGGCTCTGGCTACAGCCCAGTAGGAGCTGCCGCAGGCTGCGATCTTTTGATCTTGACTCTGTGCGATCTGAGACCGCTGGAAATCAAAAGATCGCAGCCTGCGGCAGCTCCTACAGGTTTATCTGCAGCTTTCGTGTTGCGGTGAAGTCTATCGATCTCTCGCACATTAGTTTAGAAAAATCTGAACTAAGTATTTGCCCGTAGCGATTCTTCCCGGTCACTACATTTCGCAGAATCGGCGCCACAAGGTTCGCCCGTACTCCCGTTAACGGCAACCGACATAAATAAAACAACGACGATGAGGCCCTACCCGTGGACAAGATTCTTCACCAACCACTGGGCGGCAACGAAATGCCGCGCTTCGGCGGCATCGCCACCATGATGCGACTCCCCCATTTGAATACCGCTGCCGGCCTGGACGCTGCCTTTGTAGGCGTGCCCCTGGACATCGGTACCTCCCTGCGCCCCGGCACCCGTTTCGGACCTCGCGAAATCCGCGCCGAGTCGGTGATGATCCGCCCGTACAACATGGCCACCGGCGCTGCCCCGTTCGACTCGCTGTCGGTTGCCGACATCGGCGATATCGCAATCAACACGTTCAACCTGCTGGATGCCGTACGGATCATCGAAGAATCCTACAACAACATCCTCGAACACGACGTGATCCCGCTGACCCTGGGCGGCGACCACACCATCACCCTGCCGATCCTGCGTGCCATTCATAAAAAGCACGGCAAGGTCGGCCTGGTGCACATCGACGCCCACGCCGATGTGAACGACCACATGTTCGGCGAGAAGATCGCCCACGGCACCACCTTCCGTCGCGCTGTCGAAGAAGGCCTGCTGGATCCGGACCGCGTCGTGCAGATCGGCCTGCGCGCCCAGGGCTACACCGCTGACGACTTCAACTGGAGCCGCAACCAGGGCTTCCGTGTGGTTCAGGCTGAAGAGTGCTGGCACAAATCGCTGGAGCCCTTGATGGCTGAAGTCCGCGAGAAAGTCGGCGGCGGCCCGGTGTACCTGAGCTTCGACATCGACGGCATCGACCCGGCCTGGGCACCGGGTACCGGTACCCCGGAAATCGGCGGTCTGACGACCATTCAGGCGATCGAGATCGTTCGTGGCTGCCAAGGCCTCGACCTGGTCGGTTGCGATCTGGTAGAAGTCTCGCCCGCTTACGACACCACCGGCAACACCTCGCTGCTGGCCGCCAACCTGCTGTACGAAATGCTCTGCGTACTGCCTGGCGTAGTCCACCGCTGAGGATCAGTCATGAACGAACGTGATCAGGTGCTCAAAGCCGCCGCCGATCTGGTGTCCGCTTTTGCCCGTAACGATCGCGAAGCCTACTTCGGCGCGTTCAGCTTTGAAGCCAGCTTCGTCTTCTACACCCTCGAACAGCCCCTGCTGTCGCGCGACGCCTATCAGGCGATGTGGGACGGCTGGCGCTCCGAGGATGGCTTCGAGGTGCTCTCGTGCACCTCAAGCAACGCTTTCGTCAGCCTGCAGGGTGACGTGGCGATTTTCATCCATGACGTGGCCACCGAGTTGCGCATGCAAGGGGAGCAACACTTCAGCCAGGAGCGCGAGACGATTGTTTTCAAGAAACAAGCGTCTGGCCAAGAACAACAAGGCCTATGGCTGGCCTGCCACGAACATTTGTCCGCGATGCCGGAAGGGCTGCCACCCCCTTAGCCAACACAGGTGATGCTCACGCACGATGAGCGCGCCTTTATGATCGGAGCTGATCATGAATAACAAAAACAACGAAAAAAGCCTTAGCAGCATTGAAACAAACGGGGTCGAACAGATCCCGGACAATGAGCGTGACGCCAAGCCCAGCGATCTGTTTCGCCTGATCTTCGGCGGAGCCAACACCTTTGCCACCGCCGTGCTCGGCAGTTTCCCGGTACTGTTCGGCCTGTCCTTTCAGGCGGGCGTCTGGGCGATTGTGCTGGGCGTGGTACTCGGTTCGCTGATCCTGGCGCCAATGGGCCTGTTCGGCCCCATCAACGGCACCAACAACGCCGTCTCTTCCGGCGCACACTTCGGCGTGCACGGGCGAATCGTCGGCTCCTTCCTGTCGTTGCTGACCGCAATCGCGTTCTTCTCGCTCTCCGTCTGGAGTTCGGGCGATGCGCTGGTGGGCGGTGCCAAGCGCCTGATCGATCTGCCGGAAACCGATCTGACCCTGGGCCTGGCCTACGGTCTGTTCGCGCTGCTGGTATTGACCGTGTGCATCTATGGCTTCCGCTTCATGCTGTGGGTCAACCGCATTGCGGTGTGGGCGGCCAGCCTGCTGTTCCTGCTGGGGGTTTTCGCGTTCGCCCCTGCATTCGACAGCCAGTACGCCGGCACCGTCGCCATGGGCCAGGCCGGTTTCTGGGCTGCGTTCATCGGGGCAGCACTGGTCGCCATGAGCAACCCGATCTCCTTCGGTGCGTTCCTCGGTGACTGGTCGCGCTATATCCCGCGCGATACGCCCAAAGGCCGGATCATGGTATCGGTGATTGCCGCGCAACTCGCCACGCTGATTCCGTTCCTGTTCGGCCTCGTCACCGCCACCATCGTAGCGGTCAAGGCGCCGGACTACATTGCGGCCAACAACTATGTCGGCGGCCTGCTGGCGGTATCGCCGAGCTGGTTCTTCCTGCCGGTGTGCCTGATCGCGGTCATCGGCGGCATGTCCACCGGCACCACTTCGCTCTACGGCACCGGCCTGGACATGTCCAGCGTGTTTCCCCGGGTGCTGTCGCGGGTCAAGGCCACGCTGCTGATCGGTGTGATGTCGATTGCGTTCATCTTCATCGGGCGCTTCGCGGCCAACCTGGTGCAGAGCGTGTCGACCTTCGCCGTGCTGATCATCACCTGCACCACCCCGTGGATGGTGATCATGATCATCGGCCTGCTGGTGCGTCGCGGCTTCTACTGCCCGGATGACCTGCAAGTGTTCACCCGCGGCGAGAAAGGTGGCCGCTACTGGTTCACCCACGGCTGGAACTGGCGTGGCCTCGGTGCCTGGATCCCAAGCGCGGCCGTCGGCCTGTGCTTCGTGAACCTGCCGGGCCAGTTTGTCGGGCCGCTGGGCGAAATGGCCGGTGGTATCGACATCAGCCTGCCGGTGACCCTGGGCCTGGCCTCGCTGGTATACCTGGCGCTGCTGAGCCTGTTCCCGGAATCGAGCGCAGTGTTCGGTCCGAACGACCCTCGCAGCAAGAGCACGGATTCGCTCGCTAAACCGGCGATGCGTCAAGCCGCCTGATTCAATGAACTAAACGCACTACCTGTGGGAGCGGGCTTGCCCGCGAAGACGGCAGCACATCCAACATTGATGTGACTGACAGACCGCTTTCGCGAGCAAGCCCGCTCCCACAGGGATTGATTTTCAGCCTCACATAAAAAAGACAATCGGAGACACGCCATAATGGCTTTGGATTTATTCGTCGTACTCATCTACGCCGCCGCGATGCTGATACTCGGCTACTACGGCATGCGCAAGGCCAAGACCAACGAAGACTTTTTGGTCGCCGGTCGTAACCTCGGCCCAAGCCTGTACATGGGCACCATGGCTGCCACCGTCCTGGGCGGTGCGTCCACCGTGGGCACCGTGCGTCTGGGCTATGTGCATGGCATCTCCGGTTTCTGGCTGTGTGCGGCCCTGGGTTGCGGGATCGTGGCGCTGAACCTGTTCCTCGCCAAACCGCTGCTGAAGCTGAAGATCTACACCGTTACCCAGGTCCTGGAAAAACGCTACAACCCGATGGCCCGCTCCGCGAGCGCGGTAATCATGCTGGCCTACGCGCTGATGATCGGCGTGACCTCGATCCTGGCAATCGGCACCGTGCTGCAAGTGCTGTTCGGCCTGCCGTTCTGGATCTCGGTACTGCTCGGCGGCGGCGTGGTGGTGGTCTACTCGGCGATCGGCGGCATGTGGTCCCTGACCCTGACCGACATCGTCCAGTTCGTGATCAAGACTGTCGGCCTGATGTTCATCCTGTTGCCGATCTGCCTGTACCGCGTCGGCGGCTGGGATGAGTTGGTGCTGAAACTGCCGGCGGCGAGCTTCAGCTTCACCACCATCGGTTGGGACACCATCATCACCTACTTCATGATCTACTTCTTCGGCATCCTGATCGGTCAGGACATCTGGCAACGGGTGTTTACCGTCAAGACCGCCAAAGTGGCTCAGGTTGCCGGTACCGCTGCCGGTATCTACTGCATCCTCTACGGCCTGGCCTGCGCCCTGATCGGCATGGCTGCCCACGTTCTGATCCCGGACCTGGACAACGTCAACAACGCCTTCGCCGCGATTGTGAAACTGTCCCTGCCGGACGGTATCCGTGGCCTGGTGATCGCTGCCGCACTGGCCGCCATGATGTCCACCGCCAGCGCCGGCCTGCTGGCCGCTGCAACCACCCTGACCGAAGACCTGCTGCCGAAACTGCGTGGCGGTAAACAGTCGAGCCTGGCGATCAACCGCCTGTTCACCCTGTTGACCGGCATCGTGGTATTGGGCATCGCCCTGATCGTGAACGACGTGATCAGCGCACTGACCCTGGCCTACAACCTGTTGGTAGGCGGCATGCTGATCCCGCTGATGGGTGCGATTTTCTGGAAGCGCGCCACCACCGCCGGCGCTATCGCCAGCATGGGCATGGGCTTCGCCACCGCGCTGTTGTTCATGTTCAAGGACGGGCTGGACGCCAATACCCCGATCTACTACAGCCTCGGTGTAGGCCTGGTGAGCTTTGTTGCTGTCAGCCTGCTGTCCCGTCGCCCGTTGACTGTGGCCAGCGCGGCCTAAGCTGAACATAACGACTTGATGCTTTCTTCGACGGGTGTGGCGTCGGTTGCCACACTCGTTTTTTTTCGTCTGGAGAAAACTGCTCATGAAGATCGTCAGCCGTGACCAGTGGTTCGAAGTCAAACATCTCAGCGACGGCATCCGCCTGATTCACGAGCCCTACATCCGGCCTTTCTACCGCTGCAACCTCTGGCACATCCAGGGCCGCGACAAAGACCTGCTGCTCGACAGCGGCTCGGGCCTGGTCAGCCTGCGCGAGCAACTGCCGTGGATCACCGAACGGCCACTGGTGGCCGTGGCCAGCCACTGCCATTTCGATCACATCGCCGGTCATCACGAGTTCGCTGAACGCCTGGTGCATCCGGCCGAGGCGGACATTCTCGCGGCGCCCGATGGCGACAACGACCTGAGTAAAGCCTTCGTCGGCGACGACATGTTCGAGGCGCACCCCGATTGCCCGCTGTGCTACGCCGAATACCGGGTCAAGGCCGCACCGGCCACAGGGTTTGTCGAAGATGGGGATGTGCTGGACCTGGGCAACCGGGTATTGCAGGTCGTGCACACACCGGGACACTCGCCGGGCGGCATCTGCCTGTACGAAGCCGCCACCGAAACATTGTTCAGTGGCGACATCATCTACGACGGCCCGCTGATTGAAGACGCCTACCACTCCAACCTCGATGACTACGCCCGCAGCCTGCAACGCTTGCACGGGCTGTCAATCCGCACGGTGCATGGCGGGCATTTCGGGAGTTTTTCCGGGGAGCACTTACGCAACATGATTGACCAATGGCAGCGCTCACACGGCTAAAGCCTGCTGTACTCAACGACAGGAACTGCACCGGCAGGAAGAACGACACCCGCCTCCTCGAAGAACGATCATGAAAGAAGCCGCCCTTCGTGCTGTCGTACATCGCTACATCAGCCGCCTGCTGGAAGGTCGGGACGACTTCGACGACAACGCCAGCCTGGCGCTGTTGGGATTGGATAAAAATGATATCGAAGAGCTGATCTTCCATCTGGAAGATGAACTGGGTGTCACGGCGTTTACCGTGGAGGAAGACCGGATGCTCAAGACCGCCAGGACGGCGAATGATTTGAGCCGGTTTTTGCTGGAGATCGGGCGGTACTAAGGCGGGTAATCAAACGTACACGAAGCGGCAAGGGAGCTTGCTCCCTCGCCACGGGAAACCTTTCACCTGTCAGATGATATCTGTCATTACCGGCGTCGCTGCTGGCGCCGACGTTGTTCGTCATCAGTACGAACAGGCACGGGTTGCAGAGGCGGCTCGATCAAGCCGAGAGCGACGCCCAGGTCATGCAGCCAGTTTTGGATTTTCTCTTTCATGGTGCCCCCTTCAGGGTAGTGCCGAGCGGCCAAAGTTCTGTAGCCCCTTCGTACAGATAATAGTCCGAAGTCCTACGCAATGCTCGCGCAAAGTCACAATGATCTGTTACTGAATCCATCACAATCAGCCTGTGTTCAGGCAATGTCCTGTGCCCGCACCCGTGTCGGCGGAAAAACCACCTGTTGCTGCTCGATCCAGGCATTCAGGTTGGCCCCGACCATGCCCTTGCGCCACATCAGCCAGGTGGTCGCACTGGCGAACGGCTCGGCCAACGGATGCACGGCCACACTCTCGCGGCCCGGCAGACTGGCGAGCATCGACTCCGACATCAGCGCCACACCGGAACCGGCAATCACACATGCCAGCATCCCCGGATAGGACTCGATCTCCATCGCCCGGCCCATGGCCGCGTGGTCATGGGCGAACCAGGCCTCCAGGCGCATGCGGTAGGAGCAGCCCTGGCGAAAGGTGAACACCGAACGACCTTGCACATCCAGCGCGCTGCGCACGGGCGGATGGTCGGCCTCGCTGATCAGGACCAGGCGCTCGTCGCACAAGGGCACCCCGTCGAGACCGGCCAGCTCCAGGGGGCCATCCACCAGCGCCGCATCGAGCCGGCCGGTGAGCAGGCCTTCGAGCAGTTCACCGCTGGGCCCGGACTGTACTTGCAGGTTCACTGCCGGATACAAGCGGTGGTAGTGCGCCAATAGCCCCGGAAGGTGAATCGCTGCCGTGCTGTACATGGTGCCGAGCACGAAGTCGCCCGCCGGTTGACCGCCCTGCACTGCCGCGCTGGCCTCATCGTGCAAGGCAAACAGCCTGGCGGTGTAATCCAGCAGGACTTTTCCCGCAGGCGACAACTGCAAGCGCTGACGTTCGCGCAGGAACAGTTCGACGCCCAGTTGCTCTTCCAGCTGTTTGAGCCGGGTCGACAGGTTCGACGGCACTCGATGCAACCGTTCTGCGGCCCGGGTGATGGACCCTTCTTCCGCCACTGCCTGGAAGATGCGCAATTGGCTGAACTCCACGACATTCTCCAAAAAAGAACAAGTTACTCACTATTATTCATTTCTAAAGAAAGTCAATCAGTCCTAGCCTGACGGTCATTGATCCTCCAGACGGAATCCAGACCATGTCTCCCCTGATCCGCTTATCCGCCAGTTTCGTTGCCCTGATGATGGCCATGGGCATCGGCCGTTTTGCCCTGACACCGCAACTGCCGCACCTGCTCAGCGAAGGCCAGATCGACCTGACCGCCGCCGGACTGATTGCCGCCGCCAACTACCTCGGTTATTTCATTGGTGCGGTGGACGCCATGTTTTCCCGGCGTCCGGCGCAAGTGCACCGGCGCTTGCTCGGCGGATTGTGGCTCTGCGTGCTGTTGACCCTGGCGTCGTTCTGGGCCAATGGTTTCTGGTCGCACCTGCTGCTGCGTTTTGGCACCGGCGTGGCCAGCGCCTGGGTGCTGGTGATGATTACCGCCCTGAGCCAGCCACTCGCAGCAGAGGCCGGTCGACCTCGGCTCGGCGCCCTGGTCTTCGCCGGGCCGGGTTTGGGGATTTTCCTGACAGGTCTGTTGGCCCTGGGCTCTAATCTGCTGGGCCAGACTTCCGCCACCTTGTGGCTGGTGTACGCCACCGCAGGGCTGGCGATGCTGCTGGGGATCCTGCCGTTCCTGCCACAACCGGGTGCCACCGCGACTGCTGCGCCCAGCGCCAGCGCCTCGGGTAATCAAGGTATCGCTCGCCTGGGCTGGATCTATGCCTTGTACGGATTGGGCTACATCATTCCGGCGACTTTTTTGTCGCAAATGGCCAATGCGCAATTCCATGGCCAATGGCAGGCCGACCTGTTCTGGCCATGCTTTGGTTTGGCGGCGGCAACCGGTGTGGTGCTGGTGTGTCTGCGGCGGCAAAAACCTCGCGCCACCGGTCACTGGTTGATGGCGACGTTATGGCTGCAAGCCGCTGGCGTGTTCGCTTGCCTGCTGGGTAACGGGCCAGGCCTGGCGTTGGGTGTGATCCTGTGCGGCACGCCGTTCCTGGCCTGCATGCAACTGGTGATGCAACGCTCCCGGGAACTGGCGCCCCATGCCATCCAGCGCAATGCCGGCCTGCTGACAGCCTGCTTTGCCGTGGGCCAGCTCAGCGGGCCATTGCTGGCGGCGCTGAGCAGTCATTTCAGTGGCGGTTTGCAGCCGGCACTGGTAGTCGCTGGCTGCGGCTTGTTGATCGCCGGCGGTCTGTTGCTCGCGCCGGTCAGTGCTGCCCAAGAGCTTTGCGCAAACGACGGCGCAACCACTGCTCGGCGCTGACAAAAGTGATGCCCGCCAATACCAGTACGGCACCGATGACGAAGTTCAGGCTCAGTTCCTCGCCGAGCAGCACCACGCCGAAGGTGACGCCGAACAATGGCGTCATGAACGAAAACACCGCGAGGTTGGCCGCCAGGTAACGGCGCAGCAGCCAGAACCAGATCAGGTAACTGAAGAACGACACGACCACGCCCTGAAACAGCACACTGGCCACCGCCACATGAGTCAGGCTGACATGGGTGATCTGGCCGCTGAGCAACGCAATCAACAACAAGCCGAAGAAGCCGACAATCAACTGATAGAACAGCGTCAGGGTCACCGGCGCTTCCGACAGGCGCGAGGCGCGCACCACCACCGTGGTCGCGCCCCAGGCGGCACCCGCCAGCACGCCCAGGGCATCGCCCATCAACATGCGGTAATCAAGGTTGTCCCAGGACACCCCGCCGGCAAACGCAATGGCAATCCCGATAAAGGCCAGGACAATCCCCAGCCATTGCAGCGGTCGCAATCGCTCACTGGGCAGCAACCAGTGCACTCCCAAGGCGGTGAAGATCGGCGCCGTGTAGAGGAACACCGACATGTGCGCCGCCGTGGTCAGTTGCAGGCCCTCGGAAATGAAGAAGAACTCCAGGCCGAACAAGGCACCGGCCAACAGACCGCCGCGCCAGGTCGCCCCCACCTGGTTCCAGCCACCCTTCCAGCAGATCAGCAGCCCGACCAGCAACGCCGACATGCTGGAACGTCCGGCCGCCTGCATCACCGGCGCGATATCGGCCGCCGCCCACTTGATCATCACCTGCTGCACGCCCCAGACCAGGCACAACCCGACCATCACTTGCAGGGCAAACCCGTCGGTGCTGCGCCGGGTGGCGCTCACCGGAACACCTCGAAGACACAATCCATGGCAAAGACTCGGCAGAAAAAAGCAAAACCCCGGCCTTCTCGTTGAAAAGAAATCACCGGGGCGATGAATCATGTTGTCGATTATTAACCAGAAGGCCAGAAAATGCCCCTGTAGGAGCTGCCGAAGGCTGCGATCTTTTGATCTCTAAAAATCAAGATCGCAGCCTTCGGTAGCTCCTACACGTCAGAGTGGGGTCAACTGAGCTCGATACGATCGGCATGAATGACAATCTGGCCGTTCTTGTACAACGCACCGATGGCCTTCTTGAAGTTGCCCTTGCTGACACCGAACAGACTGCTGATCAATGCCGGATCGCTCTTGTCGCTCACCGCCAGGCTGCCGTTGTTTTCGCGCAACTTGGCGAGGATCTTCGAGTTCAGGCTGGTGGCCGCTTCCTGGCCGACCGGTTGCAGGCTCAGGCTGATCTTGCCGTCGGCGCGAACTTCCTTGATGAAGCCCTTTTCTTCTTTACCGGCGCGCATGAACTTGAAGATTTCGTTCTTGTGGATCAGGCCCCAATGCTTGTTGTTGATGATGGCCTTGAAACCCATGTCCGTGGCTTCGGCCACCAGCAGATCCACTTCCTGGCCCGCGGTGTAGTTGGCCGGGGTCTTGTCCAGGTAGCGGTCCAGGCGCGCGGTCGCGGTGATGCGACGGGTGTGCTTGTCGAGATAGACGTGCACTACCACATACTCACCCGCCGTCATCTGGCGCTTCTCTTCGGAGAACGGCAGCAACAGGTCTTTCGGCAAGCCCCAGTCCAGGAATACGCCGATGCTGTTGACTTCAACAACTTTCAAACTGGCGAATTCACCGACTTGAACTTTCGGTTTTTCAGTAGTTGCGATGAGTTTGTCATCGCTGTCCAGATAAATAAAAACGTTGAGCCAGTCTTCATCTTCGGTAGGAATATCTTTTGGAATATAACGATTAGGCAGAAGGATTTCGCCATCCGCGCCACCGTCCAGATATAAACCGAAGTTAGTGTGTTTAACCACTTGCAAACTGTTGTAACGCCCGACTAAAGCCATGTCCAATACCCTCATTGCGTGGGCGGCATTCTACCCGGTTTTAAGCGCTGCGTTCGGCAGCCGGCCCGGTGGCGCGAGAAAATCCTCTGAAACCCTCAATTTTCCCGGGGTTTCATCCCGCGTCTGGCCGCTCGTCAGGCCGTTCCGGGCATTTACGCCATGCCCAGGCAAACGCAACACGATATTTTTTCGGGCAATGTTTTTAGTTAAAACAGCGGCTTAGGTGCATATTTCGGATATTGTCCGGTGACTGATTACCCCACCCTCAAGAATATGCCGAGGGGATATTTGCCAAGCAATTATCAGGTAATTCCTGTACGATGCCTGGCCAAGTTAATTTTCTACAGGTTAATGGCCGCCATGCGCGTAAAAGCATCCACCAGCAAAGCAAAGCCAGCTCCAGCCGTCGAAACCAGCGAATCGATCAACAGCCAGATCGCTGCGTTCCTCAAGTCCGGCGGTGAAATCCAGCAAATTGCCAAAGGCGTCAGCGGCCAGACGTTCGGCCCGTCCAAGCAGATCACCCTGGGCAAAAAGTAATCCCCCCCCGCGTCACCTGGTCCCAAAGCGCTTTGAGCTTCGAAGCGCTTGGACTGGAACCCTCGTTATTCCCCCCGCCACTCCTTCAAATCGTTCGGAAATCGACGAACGGCCTTCATTGCCGATCATTCGCCGGTATTCTTGCACACGTCTGGATCAAGCGTTTCAGCGGGCCCGCCAGCCTGTCCTCGCTGTTCATGGAGTGACGCATGTTCAAACCTTTCTATCTATCGGCATTGCTCGCCAGCCTGCTGGCCTGCTCCGTGGCACACGCACAAATCTTTCAGCGTGAGCTGGGGGGCTTCGACCTCAAGCTCGGCACCACCCCCACCCGCAGCATGGCCCAGGGCCTGGTCAAACCCTCGGCCGTCGGTTCGTTCCACGGCGGCCTGGACCTGAGCCACGACAGCGGTTTCTACGTGGGCCAATGGTCGCCCAGCGTGGGGATCAGCCCGGGGAAAGACCTCGAGATCGATTCCTACATGGGTTTTAAACAACCCTTCGACCAAACCCTCGGCTACGAAGTGGGCCTGATCCGCTACAGTTACCCCGAAGTCACGACCCCTGACAGCCAGGAACTGTTCGGCGGCCTGACCTTGCTCGGCAGCCGATTCGGCATCGCCTTCAGCAATGACCCGGACAAACAGAACAACACTCTGTTCGCTGACTTGAGCGGCAATCAACCTTTCGGTGTAGGCATCAGCCTGAAATACACCACCCACCAATTCAATACGCCAGTGGCGGTGGATGGCGGGTATGTAGGCAGTTTTACCGATTGGTCGCTGAAATTGTCCCGCCCGTTCATGGGCATCGACCTCAACCTGATCTACAGTGACTCCAACCTGAGCGGCAGCGGTTGCTCGGCCTATGCCGGGCACAACAACCAGTGCGACGGGCTGGTGACGCTCAAGGCCGAACACGCGTTCTATTGATCGGCTGAACTGCCGGGTTCCTCTTGGGTTCACATGAGAATCAGACACCGAAGACTGGCTTTCGCAAGGACTCGCCCATGTCCCGCAGGTTCAAACATATCGCCTTTATGCTGATAGTTGCCCTTGCCCTCGGCGCGTGCAGCCGCGTGGGCCTGGCCTACCGCAATCTCGATGTGATCATCCCGTGGACGCTCAGTGACTACCTGGACATGAACGGCGAGCAAAAAAGCTGGCTGGACGAACGCTTGAAGGAACACCTGAGCTGGCACTGCACCACCCAACTGCCCGGCTACCTCGACTGGCTGGACCGTCTGCAAACCATGATCACCACCAACCAGGTCACCGATGCAGCCTTGCAAGCCCGCGCCCACGAAGCCGAACAGGCGATCGCCGAGACCGCGCGGGAAATCACCCCGTCGGCCATCGAGTTGCTGAAAGGGCTGGATGACAAGCAAGTCGCCGAAATGAACGACGCCTTTGCCAAGGACCAGCGCAAACGCCAGCAGGAATACCTCAAACCTTCCCTCGACCAGCAGATCAAGGAACGCGGCGCGCGCATGGAGAAGCGCCTGAACGACTGGCTCGGGCCTCTGAACACTACCCAGCAACAACGGGTAGCCACATGGTCCAGGGCCCTGGGCGAGCAGAACACCCAGTGGCTTGCCAACCGCGTCCATTGGCAGAAACAGTTCAGTGCAGCTGTTGCCCAACGCCAGAGCCCCGAATTCCCACAACGCATCGAGACACTTCTGGTCAATCGTGAGAGCTTGTGGACACCCGCCTATCGGCAGGCCTTTGCCAACACCGAAGCCCAGGCGCGTTCACTGTTCGTGGATCTGATGGCTGAAAGCACGCCGAGCCAACGCGCACGGTTGCTGAAAAAAATCGAGGGTGTGAGGAAAGACTTCAGCGACTTGAAGTGCCTGAAAGCCGGGAAACAAGGCTGAGGACAACACAAGACCAATGTGGGAGCGAGCTGCTCCCACAGGGTGATTCCACAGGATTGCATGAGAACAATCAGGCAATCTGCGCCTTCGACGCCACCTCATCGAACGTCACCTCATCCAGCGCATCCTCCTGTTCGTCCAGCACCTGCCGCGGGTGATCATTGCCAGGGATGCTGCTGTCGATCAGGCTCAACAAACGCGAACCCCGCGCCGTCAGAATGTAATTGGTGCCCGTACCACCTTCGTCCTCCGGTCGCGGTTCGATATAGCCACGCGCCAGCAGTAACTTTTCGTATTCTCCAGCCACCGTTTTCAAGTGATCAAGATTTTCAATCGGCTCACCTTCCGCAGCCTTCTGCGCGGCATGCTGTTCGGCGTAAGGCCGCGGCGTAAAACTGTGGCCCGCACTGTTTTGCACTTCATGCAGCAAGCGCTCAATCAAGTCCCAATTGTAAGTCGTCATCCTGATTCAACCTCCGGTGCCCGTTCGATTGATGCCCGTGCAATTGCACGGACCTTACAGGTTGTGACCGGTACGCCCGCCCGCCGTTCAGCCGGGCGTTTGCAGACGACCGACCGGCGGCATGTCGAAATTCACGCAAGCCAAACGACTAGTCTGTGTAAGTCACCTCCCCGCCCCATGCAGGAGAAAACAACATGAACATTCAGAACCATCCCGTCGTATCGCGGGAAGAATGGCTCGCCGCCCGCAAACAGCACCTGGCCCACGAAAAAGCCTTCACCAAGGAAAGGGACAGACTCAGCGCCGAACGCCGCGCCCTGCCCTGGGTGAAAATCGACAAGGACTACCATTTCCAGGGGCCCGACGGCGAACTGAAACTGGCTGACCTGTTCGGGGGGCGCAGCCAGTTGGTGATCTACCACTTCATGTTCGCCGAGGGCTGGGATGAAGGCTGCCCAGGTTGCTCGTACCTGAGCGATCACATCGACGGCGCCAACCAGCACCTGGCCCACCATGACGTGGCCGTGGTAGTGGTTTCCCACGCACCGTTCGCCGAATTCCAGGCTTTCAAACGGCGCATGGGCTGGAAGTTCGACTGGGTGTCGTCCGAAGGCTGCGATTTCAACTACGACTTTGGCGTCACCGCCCGAGCTGAAGACGTCGCCGCCGGGAAGGCTACATACAACTACGAAAAAACCGACGGCGCCGAAGAAGAACTCCCCGGTCTCAGCGTGTTTTATCGCAATGACGCCGGAGAAATTTTCCATACCTACTCTACCTATGCCCGGGGCCTGGACATGCTGGTCGGCGCCTACAACTACCTCGACCTGACGCCCAAGGGCCGCAACGAGGACGAGATCATGGAGTGGGTGCGGCATCACGACCGGTACGAAGAACAGGCTAACCCTGGTTGCTGCCATGGGGGTTAGCCTTGAAACCGAGTCGCTGACTTCGCGGGCAAGTTTGCTCACAAAATTGATTTGTGCAGTTCAAAATCCAGCCTGCTCGCGAAGACGCTCAATCTGCCCGGAAGTCGCCAAGTCATCAAATTCACAGGACCAGCCAAGGTAATTCCAGCCGACTGCTGCTACATATGTATACATCTGTTGCTGCGGTCTGGAATACGACGAACACCTTAGTTTGACAGTATTAGATGTAGGATTAATCCGAAAAAAAACACAGAAAACATTGCTTTATATTTATATACCCGCATGTTACAGATATAACAAATTAAAGAAATATAGTGATACTTTTCGCACCAGTAAAAAATCCAATCATCAGATTTTAACTACCCACTTGGTGAATATGTGTCGCAACAACAGAGAAACAATAGTGTAACGGATGAAAGCTATTGGGATGGTGTGTGGTCACCTGCGCAATCCTCGCTTTCGCTCCTGAGTCATTCAGACTTTTATTACGGCAAAAATGGCCTTTTCACCAAACTGATTCATGGCAGACTTGGATCGATCGAGGGAACTCGCGTTCTGGAGTTGGGCGGTGGAGGTGAAAACAAACGCCTCCTGGCCATGAACAAATGGATGGGCGCAGACGTCACGGCACTCGATTTCTCAGATGAGGGCCTGAAAGTAGTCAAGGAGCTGTTTGATATCAATCAATGCTCAGGCCACTTCCTCAACGCCGACATATGCAACTGGACACCCGATCAGCAATACGACACCGTCGTTCACTGGGGTGTCCTGGAACATTTCATTGATCCAAGGCCTATGCTTGAGAAATCATTTTCCGCCTTGAAAAGTAACGGCAGGCTGCTTTTTTCGATGCCGAACATGGAAGCTGTTGGCGCGCAACTGTGGAAAAACTGGTGCCCTGAAAACTGGTCGAAACACGTATTTCACTCCAGGGAACTCATCGAAAAAACGTTACATGAGATCGGCTTCTCAACAGTTGGAAGCTTCCATTATGGCGTGCCGTTCTTGAAAGGCGCTGAGTGGGAGATTGCTGCCATGGGCCAGCGTCCCATCGACCTGTTACAGAAAGTCTGCAGTGCCTCGGCACGGGTAGTACCGATTTTTCATAAATATGGAAACAAGCATATCTCGATGGAAAGAGGATTCATTGCGGTCAAGTGATCGAGACTTGAGTAAACGGGATCGACTCTTTCATCACTTTGCCGAGTGTAGAAAAACCGGACATTGTCCGGTTTTTTGTTGGCCACGCTATACCAGACTTATCCGCCACCTCGGCTGAACTTTTCTTGCCGTTGTCCCCTCAACCGGATATCTGCCGTTGCCGGAACAGAGGACGCTTATGAAAACCCTGAGCAAGCTGACCCTCGCTATCACCCTCGCCTGCGCCCTGCCCGCCTGGGCCTGCACCCCCGACGAAGCCACTGCCAAGCGCGAGCAACTGGCCCGGGAAGTGGCAAGGCTCACCGAGCAAAATCCGACCAAGGCCAAGGAGATCAATGATGAGTTGCAGAAGATGGATCTGGGCACTGCCGCCAAGGACCTGCCGGACAAGTGCCAGTTGATCGACCAGCGCTTGAAGGAACTGGAGTCTGCCGAGAAGAAAGCCGAAGGCTGATAAAACACCAGGGATAAAAAAACCCGGACACCGTCCGGGTTTTTCACTGATCGTCTACAACGACTTACTCAGCCGCCGGTGCTTCCGGCTTGCGGCGCTTGAGTGGGGCCATGCCGTCCTTGCTGACCAGGGAATCGCTCTTGGGCCGGTTGGCGCTCTTGCGCTTGGTCGGGGTCTTGGCGGCAGTTTTTTTCTTGTCGCCCTTGGCGTCGGTCTTTTTCTTCTTCACGCCAACAGCCTTGCCCGAGGCCTTGACCTTTTTCGGTCCGCCGTAGGTGCCTTTGACTTCCTTGATGGTGCGGCGCTCGAAGCTCTGCTTGAGGTAGCGCTCGATGCTCGACATCAGGTTCCAGTCGCCGTGGCAGATCAGCGAGATGGCCAAGCCATCGTTGCCGGCGCGACCGGTACGACCGATACGGTGCACGTACTCATCACCGCTGCGCGGCATGTCGAAGTTGATCACCAGGTCCAGGCCGTCCACGTCCAGACCACGGGCTGCGACGTCGGTGGCCACGAGGATTTTCACGCCACCCTGCTTCAGGCGGTCGATCGCCAGCTTGCGATCCTTCTGGTCTTTCTCGCCGTGCAGCACGAACGCCTTGTATTCCTGCGCCACCAGGCGGCCGTAGATGCGGTCGGCCATGGCCCGGGTGTTGGTGAACACGATGGCTTTCTGGTAGGTCTCGTTGGCCAGCAACCAGTTGACGATCTGTTCTTTGTGCTGGTTGTGGTCAGCGGTGATGATTTGCTGGCGAGTGGTTTCGTTCAGCTGGCTGACCGCGTTGAGCTGCAAGTGCTCAGGGTTGTTCAGGACCTTGGCGATCATCTCGCGCAAGCCCGAACCACCGGTGGTGGCGGAGAACAGCATGGTCTGCTGACGGTTGGTGCACTCGTCCACCAGACGCTGAACGTCGTCGGCGAAGCCCATGTCGAGCATACGGTCGGCTTCGTCGAGCACCAGCACTTCAACTTCTTTCAAGTCGAGGTTGCCGGCGTTCAATTGCTCGATCATCCGGCCCGGGGTACCGATCAGAATGTCGGGTACCTTGCGCAGCATGGCGGCCTGGACCTTGAAGTCTTCACCGCCGGTGATCAGGCCGGACTTGATGAAGGTGAACTGCGAGAAGCGTTCAACTTCCTTCAAGGTCTGCTGGGCCAGTTCGCGGGTCGGCAGCAGGATCAGGGTCTTGATGCTGACGCGGATTTTCGCCGGGCCGATCAGACGGTTGAGAATCGGCAAAACGAATGCAGCGGTTTTACCGCTACCGGTTTGCGCCGTCACCCGCAGGTCACGCCCCTGGAGCGCCAGCGGGATGGCCGCGGCTTGCACAGGCGTTGGCTCGACAAATTTCAGCTCGGCCACGGCTTTGAGCAGGCGTTCGTGCAGGGCGAATTGGGAAAACACGGGTGCTACCTCGAAGAAATGCAAAAAAACAGCTGCATAGGGTAACGGTTTCGAGCGCTCAGGCCGAGTTTCTTTATACAAATGGCGGTAAACAGTTGGTTTTTTGTTGCCTGATTTTTCCCGAAACGTAATACAAAGCGTCTTAAATGCTCTAATCCCCTCTCGCGCCTTATAGAAGAATCGTTTCAACCATGGATATCAAACAGCTCTGGACCAACGTCCTGGACCTTTGGGGTGCCCTCGACCAGCACCCGCTCGTGCACTCCAGCCTGTCGCTGTTGCTGCTATTGGCGATTGCGCTGTTCCTCGGACGGGTGGCGCGTTACCTCATTCTGCACGCGGCAAAAATGCTCAGCCGCCAGCCGGCCCTGCACTGGGTCAATGATTTCCTACAGAACAAGGTGTTCCATCGCCTGGCGCAGATCACCCCTTCACTGGTGATCCAGTTCGGCCTCAATCTGGTGCCGGACCTGAGCAAAACCAGCCTGAATTTCCTCGGCAACGTCGCACTGTCCTTCACCTTCCTGTTTCTGCTGCTGGCGGTCAGCGCCCTGCTCAACGCCCTGCTGGACATCTACGCCCGCACCGAGCACGCCCGCACCCGCTCGATCAAAGGCTATGTGCAATTGGCGAAAATGGTGCTGTACGTGTTTGGCGCGATCATCATCGTCGCCACACTGATCGATCGCTCGCCGCTGTTGCTACTGTCAGGCCTGGGCGCCATGTCGGCGGTGATCCTGTTGGTCTACAAGGACACGCTGCTGTCGTTCGTCGCCAGCGTGCAACTGACCAGCAATGACATGCTGCGGGTCGGCGACTGGATCGAGATGCCCCAGGTGGGCGCCGACGGCGATGTGGTAGACATCACGCTGCACACGGTCAAGGTGCAGAACTTCGACAAGACCATTGTCTCGATCCCGACCTGGCGCCTGATGTCGGAGTCGTTCAAGAACTGGCGCGGCATGCAGGCTTCCGGTGGCCGCCGAATCAAACGCAGCCTGTTCATCGACGCCAGCGGCGTACGCTTTCTGCGTGACGACGAAGAACAGAAGCTGTCCCAGGTGCACTTGCTCACCGACTACATGACCCGCAAACAGGCCGAACTCAAGGCCTGGAACGAAGCCCAGGGCAACGTCGCGGCCATGTCGGCCAACCGTCGGCGGATGACCAACATCGGCACTTTCCGCGCCTATGCGCTGGCCTACCTGAAGAGTCATTCGGGGATCCAGCCGAACATGACCTGCATGGTGCGTCAGATGCAGACCACGGCCCAGGGTATTCCGCTGGAAATCTACTGTTTCACCGGCACCACGGCGTGGGCCGACTACGAGCGGATCCAGGGGGATATTTTCGACTACCTGCTGGCGGTGCTGCCGGAGTTCGGGTTGAACCTGTATCAGCAGCCGAGCGGATCGGATTTGCGTGCGGGGATATTGCCGGCGGTACTGGGCGCGAGCCATCTTCCCGAAGCCGAAAAACGCAGGGTGTAACACCACAAAAACAAATGTGGGGTTTGTGTGGCGAGGGAGCTTGCTCCCGCTGGACAGCGAAGCTGTCCCAATGACTGCAGTCCGGTTCCTTCAGACAACCACGGTCGGCTGGTACTACGACTGCTGCGCAGCCGAGCGGGAGCAAGCTCCCTCGCCACAAGAGCCCGCTCCCACAAGGGTTACATCGTTTTCAGAATTTGCGGGTTACTTCACCTGCCGCTGCGGTGCCTTGTGCACCATGGTGTAGGCGTAATCCACGCCCATGCCGTACGCGCCGCTGTGTTCCAGCACCAGTTCCATCACCGCCTCGTAAGTATCCTTGTGCGCCCAGTCACGCTGGTACTCGAGCAACACTTGTTGCCAGGTCACCGGCACCGCGCCGGCCTGAATCATCCGTTGCACCGACATGTCATGGGCTTCCTTGCTGGTGCCGCCGGAGGCGTCGGTGACGATGTACACCTCATAGCCTTCAGCCAGGGCTTCCAATGCCGGAAAAGTCAGGCACACCTCGGTCCACAGCGCGGCAATGATCAGCTTCTTGCGACCGGTGGCTTTCACCGCGTCTACCAGTGCCTTGTCTTCCCAGGAGTTCATCGAAGTGCGTTCGATCGGCTTTTGATCCGGGTGCACAGCCAGCAATTCGGGCCAGATGTAACCGCTGAAGCTTTCGGTTTCGACCGAGGTGTAGATGGTCGGCACGTTGAAGATCTTCGCCGCCTTGGCCAGGCCCACGGTGTTGTTCTTCAGGGTCTGACGGTCGATGGACTGCACGCCGAAAGCCATTTGCGGCTGGTGGTCGATCAGGATCAGGGCGGAGTTGGTTGGGTTGAGCAGTTCACGAATAGACATGGCGCGTTCCTTTTGATGTCGATACTTCGAATGGGTGAGGGGGTAGTCGACCGTGCCTTCTGCGGCGTTGTTGTCGGCTTGGATGTCACTTTAGGGGCTGGCGATAAAAGGGACAATTACCTAAAATCGAGAAACATTGATTCTAAAAAAGGGACAATATGGATCGCATCGAATGCATGCGCGCCTTCGTCGTCACGGTCGGCGAGAACGGCTTCGCCGCAGCCGCCCGGGCCATGGATGTGCCGCGCTCGAAAGTCAGCAAACAGATTCAGGCGCTGGAAGAAGCCATCGGTGTGCAATTGCTGCAACGCACCACCCGCAGCCTGCACCTGACCGAAGCCGGGGCCGAGTATTTCGATGCTGCACGGGAGGTGTTGGCGGCATTGGACGAGGCCGAGCAACGCGCCCGTGACGGCATCGGTGAGTTACGCGGTGTGTTGCGGGTCAATGCGCCGATGTCGTTCGGTCTTCGGCGGCTGGGGCCATTGATTCCGCTGTTTCACGAACAGCACCCGAACATCGAGTTGCAACTGGTGCTCAGCGACCAGCAGGTCGACCCGGTGCGGGGCGGGTTTGACGTGACCATCCGTATCGCCAGCATGCCCGACTCGACGATGATCGCCCGGCAACTGGCACCCGCACCACGCATCATGGTGGCATCCCCGGCTTATCTCGAGCGCGCGGGCGTTCCGCAGACTCCGCAGGATCTGCGCGCCCATCAATGCCTGAACTACGGGTATCTGCAGAGCGGTGTCAGCCTGCAACTGTGCAATGGCAAGGAAACCCAACGGGTGAACGTCACCGGCCCACTCCACGCCAACAACGGCGACCTGCTCGCCCAGGCCGCCGAAGCCGGCATGGGCATCGCCCTGCTGCCCGACTTCATCGTCGAGGATGCGCTGGCGGCCGGGCGAGTGGTGCCAGTGCTGTGTGAATGGCAGGCCCCGGCGATCACCATCAATGCGGTGTATTCGTCGGCGCGGCGGGTGCCACAGAAGACCCGGGCGTTTATCGAGTTTCTGGTGGGGCAACTGGCGCCGAAGTGATTTTCGAAGATCGCGCAATCTATTGTGGGAGCGGGCTTGCTCGCGAAAGCGGAGTGTCAGTCGACGAAGATGTTGCCTGATCCACCGCTATCGCGAGCAAGCTCGCTCCCACAGAGGTATAGGGTTACCCAGGGTTTAGTGAATGGCCACAGGCTGGCGTGCGCCCAACCGACTGATCCACACCGCCAGCAAAATCACCGAACCGCCGAGCAACAACCGCCCCAGTTCTTCGTGCTGATTCCAGATGAGCAGATTGATCAGCAGCCCCACTGGCACATGCAGGTTGTTCATCGCCGCCAGGGTCCCGCCGCTGACCAGACACGCCCCCTTGTTCCACCAGTAAAGACCCAAAGCGGTCGAGACCAGTCCGAGGAACAGCAGCACGCCCCATTGCAACGGTGCTTCAGGCAGGAAGTCCTGTTTGCCGAACAACAGAAACGCCGGCAACACCACCGCCAGAGCACCGAGGTAGAAGAAGCCGAAGCGACGGTAATGCGGCAGATCGCTCGGATGACGCGCGACCAGATGTTTGTAGAGCACCTGCCCGGCAGCGAAGGTGAAGTTGGCCAGTTGCAGCAACAGGAAGCCCATGAAGAAGTCCGGGTTGATCCGGTCAAAGCGAATCACCGCCGCCCCCGCCACCGCCACCAGAGCCGCGACCAGGGCCCATGGATTGAAACGACGATTGAGCGCATCCTCGATCAGGGTCACGTGCAGCGGCGTGAGGATGGTGAACAGCAGCACTTCCGGCACCGTCAGTACGCGAAAGCTCAGGTACAGGCAGACATAGGTCACGCCGAACTGCAACGCGCCGATCAACAGCATGCCGCGCATGAATGCCGGCTCCACCGAACGCCAGCGGGTCAGCGGGATGAACACCAGCCCCGCCAGCAACACGCGTACCAGCACGGCGAAGTAACTGTCGACATGACCGGCCAGGTATTCGCCGATCAAACTGAAGGAAAACGCCTGGATCAGCGTGACAAAAAGTAGATAGCCCATGCTCGCCTCATTTCGAATGGCGGCGACGATAGCGGTTTTTGCTGCTGATCGCGAACACCCAAATAATACAAATTCCTTGTGGGAGCGAGCTTGCTCGCGATGACTGAGTGTCAGTCGACAACACCTTGTCTGACACACCGCAATCGCGAGCAAGCTCGCTCCCACAGGGTTTTGCAGGTGTTCGTCAGATCGCAGGCAAAAAAAAGCCCGATCTCGCTAAAGCGTTCAATCGGGCCAGGGCACTCAGGAGCAACCAGTGCGAAGGGAGGTTCGATGCGCGTACAGGCTTGAAGGGTTGCGCCAGGTCACTAGACCATCCAGCGATTATCTGGCGATTAACCGTCAGGCCACTTGCGAAAGCTTGGCGTTCGCCTGGTTCAGGCCTTTCTCCTGGAAGTCGCCGCCCAGGTTCATGCCTTCGGCGTGGATGAACGTCACGTCGTGGATGCCGATGAAGCCCATGACCTGGCGCAGGTACGGTTCCTGGTGATCGGCGGTGCTGCCGGCATAGATGCCGCCGCGAGCCGTCAACACATAGGCACGCTTGCCGCTGAGCAGGCCTTGCGGACCGGTCTCGGTGTACTTGAAGGTCACGCCGGCACGCAGCACATGGTCGAGCCAGGCTTTCAGGGTGCTGGGGATCGCAAAGTTGTACATGGGCGCGGCCATGACCAGTACGTCGGCAGCGAGCAATTCATCGGTCAACTGGTTGGAACGCTCCAGGGACGCCTGCTCGATGTCGCTGCGCTGCTCGGCGGGCTTCATCCAGCCACCCAGCAGGTTGATGTCCAGGTGCGGCACGGGCTTGACGGCCAGGTCCCGGACGGTGATCTGGTCATTCGGGTGAGCGGCTTTCCACTGGCTGATGAAGGTTTGGGTCAACTGGCGGGAAACCGAGTCTTGCTGACGGGCACTGCTTTCGATGATCAGAACGCGGGACATGGGATGTAGCCTCCATCTGAGAATGCGGTAGGTCGATGGAGTGAAGGTTAAACAGAGTCATATCGATGAAAAAGCGCAAATAACTGCTATAACACATCAAGAAATTCGTTTATAAGCTCTGCATACCCTGTGAGAGCGGGCTCGCTCCCACAGAAGAGCCAGGCGTCATTTCGGGGTGCAGGTCAGCTCGATGCGCAATTTGATGATGTTGCGGCTGAATTTGGCCGTGGCGTTTTTGTGTTTGCCGGCCGGTACATCGATCTTGCGAGTGCGGGGGGCTTCCGGGCCATTGCTGAAAACCGCCTTGCAGCTCGCATCGACGTCGCCGTAGTTGGCGACCCGGATGGAGCCGATATCGCTGTCGGTGTCGAAGGTTTCAAAGTCTATCTTCATTCCGTTGAGGTTCTTCTGCACATCAATCGGATAAGCAAACGCTGTCAGCGGCAGCAGCGCCAGCAGCACACAACAGATTTTTTTCATTCGGCAGCCTCCAGTAAGGGCTGCCAGCTTAGGACAAGAGGAGCTCAACATGAAAGCGCCCCGCGTGACCCTTGATCAATGGCGAACGCTGCAGGCCGTGGTCGATCACGGTGGTTTCGCCCAGGCCGCCGAGGCGCTGCATCGCTCGCAATCGTCAGTCAGCTACACCGTGGCCCGCATGCAGGATCAACTTGGCGTGCCGTTGCTGCGCATCGACGGACGCAAAGCCGTACTGACCGAAGCCGGCGGGGTGTTGTTGCGCCGCTCCCGGCAACTGGTGAAACAGGCCAGCCAGCTCGAAGACCTGGCCCATCACATGGAGCAGGGTTGGGAAGCCGAAGTGCGCCTGGTGGTCGATGCCGCCTACCCAAGCGCCCGCCTCGTCCGCGCCTTGACCGCGTTCATGCCGCAAAGCCGTGGCTGCCGGGTGCGCCTGCGTGAGGAAGTGCTGTCGGGGGTGGAGGAAGTCTTGCTCGAAGGCGTGGCCGACCTGGCCATCACGGGCTTCAGTATTCCCGGTTACCTGGGCGCGGAATTGAGCGACGTCGAGTTCGTCGCAGTCGCCCACCCGGAGCATCCCTTGCACCGCCTCAACCGCGAACTGAGCTTCCAGGACCTGGAAAGCCAGATGCAGGTGGTGATCCGCGACTCAGGCCGCCAGCAACCGCGGGACGTCGGCTGGCTCGGCGCCGAACAGCGCTGGACCGTCGGCAGCCTGGCCACCGCCGCGACCTTCGTCAGCAGCGGCCTGGGTTTTGCCTGGCTGCCCAGGCACATGATCGAACGGGAACTCAAGGAAGGCACGCTCAAGCTGCTACCGTTGGATCAGGGCGGCAGCCGTAACCCGAGCTTCTACCTGTATTCGAACAAGGACAAACCGCTGGGGCCGGCCACGCAGATTCTCATCGAACTGCTGCGTACCTTTGACACCGCACCACTGGACGCACCGTTCGCCGCCCCCGAACAAGCCTGACACGGAGTGTATGCATGGCCTATTTCGAACACGAAGGTTGCAACCTGCACTATGAGGAATATGGCCACGGCACGCCGCTGCTGCTGGTCCATGGCCTGGGCTCCAGCACCCTGGACTGGGAAAAACAGATCCCGACACTGGCCACCCGCTACCGGGTGATCGTCCCGGATGTGCGCGGTCACGGCCGTTCGGACAAACCCCGGGAGCGCTACAGCATTGCCGGATTCAGCGCCGACCTGATTGCATTGATCGAACACCTCAATCTCGGTCCGGCACATTATGTCGGCCTGTCCATGGGCGGCATGATCGGCTTCCAACTGGGCGTGGATCAGCCACAACTGCTCAAAAGCCTATGCATCGTCAACAGCGCGCCAGAGGTCAAACTGCGCAGCCGCGACGATTACTGGCAGTGGTTCAAGCGCTGGAGCCTGATGCGCGCCCTTAGCCTGGGTACCATCGGCAAGGCGCTGGGCGGCAAGCTGTTCCCGAAACCCGAGCAGGCCGACTTGCGACAAAAAATGGCCGAGCGCTGGGCAAAAAACGACAAACATGCTTATCTCGCCAGCTTCAACGCCATTGTCGGCTGGGGGGTTCAGGAACGACTTTCGAAGGTCACCTGTCCAACCCTCATCGTCAGCGCCGACCGTGACTACACGCCGGTGGCGCTGAAGGAAAACTACGTAAAACTGCTGCCCGACGCGCGGCTGGTGGTGATCGCCGATTCACGCCACGCCACGCCGCTGGACCAGCCGGAACACTTCAACCAAACACTGCTGGAGTTTCTGACCGCAGTCGATACCACCACTCAGGATCACTGACCCATGCTGAAAAAAATCGCCCTCGCCGCAGGCTCCGTCCTGTTTGCCGCCAACCTGATGGCCGCGACGCCGGAAAAGGCACCGCATGTGCTGCTGGACACCACCAACGGCCAGATCGAAATCGAACTGGACGCGGTCAAGGCCCCGATCAGTACCAAGAATTTTCTTGAGTACGTCGACAAAGGCTTCTACAACAACACGATTTTCCACCGGGTGATCCCGGGCTTCATGGTCCAGGGCGGCGGATTCACTCAACAGATGCAGCAAAAAGACACCAACGCACCGATCAAGAACGAATCGAAGAACGGCCTGCATAACGTGCGCGGCACCTTGTCCATGGCCCGTACGTCGGTGCCTGACTCGGCCACCAGCCAGTTCTTCATCAACGTCAAGGACAACGACTTCCTTGACCAGGGCGACGGCTACGCGGTGTTCGGCAAAGTGGTCAAAGGCATGGACGTAGTGGACATCATCGTCAACTCGCCAACCACCGCCCGTGGCGGCATGAAAGACGTGCCGGCGGACCCGGTGTTCATCAAGTCGGCCAAGCGCATCGACTGAGACTAAGCTGGACAAGGATGTCCGAGCCGTTGCCGGTGTCTGCCGGCAACGCTCAACACGTTAAAAGGAGAGCCCGTTCGCGGGTGAACAACCAATGCTTTATCGCCGCTTTGAAAAACTGATCGATGTTTTCCGTGAAGCACCGACGGCGTCTCCGCCGGACCGGGTTTTCCCTTTCTACACTTATTACCTCAAGCAGGTCTGGCCGAGCTTCGCCGCCCTGCTGATCGTCGGCCTGATTGGTGCTTTGATCGAGGTGGCGCTGTTCAGCTACCTGAGCCGCATCATCGACCTGGCCCAAGGCACGCCAAACGTCAGTCTGTTCCAGGATCATGCCCTCGAACTGACCTGGATGGTGGTGGTTGCGCTGGTGCTGCGCCCCATATTTGTCGGCCTGCATGACCTGCTGGTGCACCAGACCCTGAGTCCCAGCATGACCAGCATGATCCGCTGGCAAAACCACAGCTACGTGCTCAAGCAGAGCCTGAATTTCTTCCAGAACGACTTCGCCGGGCGCATCGCCCAACGCATCATGCAAACCGGCAACTCACTGCGCGATTCCGCCGTGCAGGCGGTGGATGCGTTGTGGCATGTGCTGATCTACGCCATCAGTTCCCTGGTGCTGTTCGCCGAAGCCGACTGGCGCCTGATGATCCCGCTGCTGACATGGATCTTCGCCTTCATCGCCGCCCTTTGCTATTTCGTGCCACGGGTCAAGGATCGCTCGGTGGTGGCGTCCGATGCGCGCTCCAAACTCATGGGGCGGATTGTCGACGGCTACACCAACATCACCACCCTGAAACTGTTCGCCCACACCAACTTCGAACAGCAATACGCCCGCGAAGCCATCAAGGAGCAGACCGAAAAAGCGCAACTGGCCGGCCGCGTGGTCACCAGCATGGACGTGGTCATCACCAGCATGAACGGCTTGCTGATCGTCTGCACCACCGGCCTGGCCCTGTGGTTGTGGACACAGTCGTTGATCAGCGTCGGGGCGATTGCCCTGGCCACCGGCCTGGTGATCCGCATCGTCAACATGTCCGGCTGGATCATGTGGGTGGTGACCGGCATCTTCGAAAACATCGGCATGGTGCAGGACGGTCTGCAGACCATCTCGCAACCGGTCGGCATCACTGACCGCGACCAGGCCAAACCCCTGGCGGTGGCCCGTGGCGAAGTGCGCTTCGAACAGGTGGATTTCCACTACGGCAAGCAGAGCGGGATCATCGGCGACCTCAACCTGACCATCAAGGCTGGCGAGAAAATCGGCCTGATCGGCCCGTCCGGCGCCGGCAAATCGACCCTGGTGAACCTGCTGCTGCGCCTGTACGACGTTGAAGGTGGACGCATCCTGATCGACGGCCAGAACATCGCCGACGTCAGCCAGGAAAGCCTGCGCGAACGCATCGGCATGATCACCCAGGACACCTCGCTGCTGCACCGCTCGATCCGCGACAACCTGCTGTACGGCAAACCCGACGCCACTGACGCGCAACTCTGGGAAGCGGTGCACAAGGCCCGGGCCGACGGTTTCATTCCATCACTGTCGGACGGTGAAGGCCGCACCGGTTTCGATGCCCACGTCGGTGAGCGCGGGGTGAAACTCTCCGGCGGCCAGCGCCAGCGCATCGCCATCGCCCGGGTACTGCTCAAGGACGCGCCGATCCTGATCATGGACGAGGCCACCTCGGCACTGGACTCGGAAGTCGAAGCAGCGATCCAGGAAAGCCTCGAAACCCTGATGCAGGGCAAAACCGTGATAGCCATCGCTCACCGGCTCTCGACCATCGCCCGGATGGACCGGCTGGTGGTGCTGGAAAACGGCAAGATCGCCGAAACCGGAACCCACGCCGAACTGCTCGCCCATGGCGGGTTGTATGCGCGGTTGTGGCAACACCAGACCGGTGGTTTTGTCGGGATCGATTGAGTATTGCGGCGGCCACAAAACCTGTGGGAGCGGGCTTGCTCGCGAAGACGGAGTGTCAGTCGACAGCAATGTTGCCTGGTCCACCGCTATCGCGAGCAAGCTCGCTCCCACAGGGTCCCCCAGTGAAGCAGATCGATCACAGATATCCGCCAGGCCCCGTCAACAACGGGGCCTGGCGGTTTTTTATGCCTGCTGGAATTATGAAAAAACCGTGCTGTACTCACTCCAACGTTCTGGAGATGGTTCTGCAGTCCATCGGCTGGATGCTCAAGGCAGCATAATCTCGAAAGGGCACTCTCTTATGTCTCTGTTAAAACGTTCGGCGACTGAGTTGGTAGGTACGTTCTGGCTGGTGTTGGGTGGTTGCGGCAGCGCGGTGTTGGCCGCGGCTTTTCCGGAGGTGGGGATCGGCCTGCTCGGGGTGTCCTTCGCGTTTGGCCTGACCGTGCTGACCATGGCTTTCGCCATCGGCCATATTTCCGGCTGTCATCTCAATCCCGCGGTATCTCTCGGCCTGGTGGTGGGTGGGCGATTTCCGGCCAGGGAATTGCCGGCCTACATCATTGCCCAGGTCATCGGCGGCGTGATTGCCGCCGCCCTGCTGTACTTCATTGCCAGCGGCAAACCCGGTTTCGAACTGGCGGGAGGCCTGGCGTCCAACGGCTACGGCGAACACTCCCCTGGCGGCTACTCGATGGCGGCAGGGTTTGTCTGTGAACTGGTGATGACCGCGATGTTCATCCTGATCATCCTCGGCGCCACCGACAAGCGTGCACCGGCAGGACTGGCGCCGATTGCCATTGGCCTGGGGCTGACGCTGATCCACCTGATCTCGATCCCGGTCACCAACACCTCGGTCAACCCGGCGCGCAGCACCGGCCCGGCATTGATCGTCGGCGGCTGGGCGATTCAACAACTGTGGATGTTCTGGGTCGCACCGCTACTCGGCGCAGTGGCCGGCGGCGTGCTGTATCGCTGGCTGGGCAAGGAAGAAAGCTGAAACGCTGAAGATCAGCCTTGTCGATAAGGCAAGGCTGACTTCGCATCCTCTGCATAAGCCAGCACTCCCAGGCGTTCCTGCTCCAGAAAGTCTTTCACCGCCGCTTTCAATCCCGGATGTCGCAAGTAGTGCCAGGAATGGGTAATGACTGGCTCGAATCCGCGAATCAACTTGTGCTCGCCCTGGGCACCGGCATCAAAACGCTGGAAACCGTTGGCAATGGCATAGTCCATGCCTTGGTAGAAACAGGTCTCGAAATGCAGGCGATCGAACTCCGCCAGGCATCCCCAGTAACGCCCATAAAAGCTGTCGCCCCCCACCAGACTGAACGCCATCGCCACCGGCCGTGAACCTTGCCTGGCCAATACAACGCGAATCGACTCCGGCATGCGTTCGGCCAACAGGCTGAAAAACTCCCGGGTCAGATACGGCGCTTGCCGGCGCACTGCGTAAGTATTGGCGTAGCAGGCATAAACGAAATCCCATTGCGCCTGGCTCAGTTCCCGACCTTCGAGCCATTCGAAATCGAAGCCCTGCCCCGCCACCTGTTCGCGCTCCTTGCGCATCTGTTTACGCTTGCGTGAACTGAGCACATCGAGGAAGTCCTGGAAATCCCGGTAGCCGCGATTCTGCCAGTGGTATTGACAGCCAACGCGCTGCAGCCAGCCCGGTTGCTCGCTCAGTGCCGCGTCGGTGAACAGATCGGTGAAGTTGATGTGGGCGCTGGAGAGCCCTTCAAGCTCAAGGTAGCCCGGCAGGCTTTTCAACAACTCGAAACCGTCTTCGACCGTGGCCGCCAACAGCCGTGGTCCCGTGACGGGACTGAACGGCACCGCGCTCAACAGTTTGGGATAGTAGTCGATGCCGGCACGTTCACAGGCATCGGCCCAGGCGTGATCGAACACGTACTCGCCGTAGGAATGCCACTTGCGGTAACCAGGCAGCGCGGCGATCAGTCGATCTCCTTCGACGTGCAATAAATGCTCGGGCTGCCAGCCTGTATGGGGTCCGACGCTGCCGCTGTCTTCCAGTGCACTCAAAAAAGCGTGACGCAGAAAAGGCTGAGTCTCGGGCACCAGTGCGTCCCACGTCTGCGGGGCGATTTCTGACAGTTTTTGCAGGCGTTGCAACGGCATCACCATCCTCACTCTTCATGGCGTGAAAGCCCCGCGAGTATCGCCTATCGCTCTGCAATGCACACGGGCAAAACGACGGCAGTGTTCTAACTCAATAGTTCACGGCGACTTTGTATCGTCACCGACATGACATCACATTGCCACCGGTCTGTAATAAACCATCGCGATACTGGCGCCTGTTTTTAGAGCGTCGGGTTATACCCGGCCACTGTTTTCCGCCCCTTACGGTCGGTTGTGTCCCGGATGGCTCTGTCATCCCCTCTCATCTTCGGAGATTGATATGCGTCTTGCTTCCATGAAAACTGCGGCGGCCTTGTGCGGTGGCCTGTTGCTGGCCATGAGTGTTCCGGCCAGTGCCGCAGTCGACGCCAAACTGCTCGACATGCTCAAGGCTAACGGCTCGATCACCAACGCGCAGTACAGCGAACTGCAAGCCGAGCTGGCCAGGGATCAGAAAGACCAGCAGATCGCCCGTCAGGCTCAGCAAGAGACCAACGAGCAAATCGCGGCCACCGCGAAGAAAACCGACACACTGAGCGCTTTCGACCAGAAGCTTGCATGGGCGGCAAAGACCCAGTTCAAGGGTGACGTACGCTTCCGTCAAGAAACCGTGCACAACGATGGCGTGCCAAACAACAAGGACCAGGACCGTCAGCGCATTCGTGCCCGCCTGGGTGCCTACAGCGAAATCAACCCGCAGGTCGACACCGGTATCCGTATCGCCACCGGCAGCAACGACGACGCTCGCTCGACCAACCAGGACCTGAACAACTACTTCGACAAGAAGCAGATCTGGCTGGACCAGGGTTACATCGACTACCACCCGGACGCGATCAAGAACCTGCACCTGGTTGGCGGCAAGATGCCGCAACAATGGGTGAGCATGGGCGACATCATCTGGGATAGCGACATCAACCCGGAAGGTCTGGCCGTCACCTACAAATACCCACTGAGCGGCAGCACCGAGCTGTTCGGTAGCGCCGGTCACTACACCCTCAAGGACAACGTCGACGGCGAAGGCGTGCAGTTCAAGCACGACCTGCGTCTGTACGCCGGCCAGTTGGGTGCGCGCTTCGCCATCACCGACAGCATGAAAATGACCTTGGGCGGCAGTCTCTACGCCTATGACAACGACGACAGCAGCGCTTGCCCTACCTCGGGTACCGTCACCGCGCCATGCGCACTGGCCGTCAACGGCAACAGCCCGGGCGAGCAGTTCAAACTGTACGAAGGCTTTGGTCAGCTGGACTTCAGCAACCTGCCAGTACCGCTGTCGATCTACGGTCAGTACGTCAACAACACCGATGCCAGCAACGACCAGGACACCGGCTGGCTGGCCGGCGTGAAGTCCAAGCTCTACGGCTTCAACGTGGACTACAACTACCGCGACGTGCAGCGTAACGCTGTGGTGGGTGCCTTCACCGACTCCGACTTCGCCAACGGCTACACCGGTTCGCGCGGCAGCAAGCTGAAAGTGAGCTACGACCTGGACAAGAACTTTGCCCTGGGCGCGACCTACTTCATGGCGACCTCGGACCAGACCAACGCCAACATCAACAAGAAGGATTCGGACATCAACACCCTGCAACTGGATGCCGAAGCCAAGTTCTGATTCACCCCGCTACACGACTCGGGCAAGGAAGCCCGGGCCCCTTTTACAGCCTGGCTGTTGATGTGTCGGTCCCCATCATCCTCCGATGCATCAACGCGAGACTGTTTTCTCTCCCGCAAAAAAATCGCAGCCTTCGGCAGCTCCTACACAGAGCGGATTCACCGCGATATCACGTTGAAATCCAGTCCCGTAGGAGCTGCCGCAGGCTGCGATCTTTTTAAGCCGCAGACTCAGCGCTTGCGCAGCAACACGCTACCAATCGAATAACCGGCACCGAACGAACTGAGCACGGCCAGCGAACCGGCGGCCAGATCGTCCTGATTCTTGTGGAACGCAATCACGGAACCGGCGGAACTGGTGTTGGCGTAGGTGTCGAGAATCACCGGCGCTTCCTGTTCGGTGGCGTCGCGACCCAGCAGTTTCTTGACGATCAGGTGGTTCATGCTGAGGTTGGCCTGGTGCAGCCAGAAACGCTTCACGTCGCTGACGTTGAGCTGGTTCTCTTGCAGATGCTCACTGATCAGCTCGGCAACCAGCGGGCAGACTTCCTTGAACACCTTACGGCCTTCCTGCACGAACAGCTTATCCTTGGCGCCGATGCCCTCTTCCGCCGCGCGGTTGAGGAAGCCGAAGTTGTTGCGGATGTTGTTGGAGAACTTGGTCAGCAGCTTGGTACTGACGATATCGAACTGGTACCTGGACGTCGCCAGGTCGGCACGCTCGATGATCACCGCAGTGGCAGCGTCACCGAAGATGAAGTGGCTGTCGCGGTCACGGAAGTTCAAGTGGCCGGTGCAGACTTCCGGGTTGACCATCAGGACTGCCCGGGCCTGGCCCAGTTGAACGCTGTTGGCGGCAGTCTGGATACCGAAGGTTGCGGACGAGCACGCCACGTTCATGTCGAAACCGAAACCCTGGATGCCCAGCGCTTCCTGGACTTCGATGGCAATGGCCGGGTAGGCACGTTGCAGGTTGGAACAGGCGACGATCACGCCGTCGATGTCCGCGGCGGTCTTGCCGGCACGCTGCAAGGCTTGTTCGGCAGCGCCGATAGCCATTTGGCAAAGCACCGACCACTCGTCGTTGGAACGCTCCGGCAGGCGCGGGGCCATGCGTTGCGGGTCGAGGATGCCTTTCTTGTCCATGACAAAGCGGCTCTTGATGCCGGAAGCTTTTTCGATGAACGCGGCGCTGGACTCGGTCAATGCTTCCACTTCGCCGCGCGCGATAGCGTCGGCGTTGTCGGCGTTGAATTGCGCGACGTAAGTATTGAAAGACTGCACCAGCTCTTCGTTGGAGATGCTGTTGGCCGGGGTGTACAGGCCGGTGCCGCTGATGACGACGTTATGCATGGTCGTGTCTCTAATCTGTTCAGGCAGAAAGCATTGGTACCTTCGTACCAACACACAAAGGGTCTATTCCCATCCGTGGGACGAAAACCTGGCATCGCTTTATTCCGACCTGCCCGAGACCGTGAAGGCTCAAAACCGCGGGGCCGGCGTTTATAGGCGCGAAGTTTGCCATAAACCTAGGGGTTTGGCCCCTTTTTGCTGGATGACGCACCAAAGCCGATACCACACAATCTCTGTAGGAGCTGCCGAAGGCTGCGATCTGTTGATCTAGGTTTTAAAAATCAAAAGATCGCAGCCTTCGGCAGCTCCTACAGTGGATCATAGGAGTCGCGAAGTAGTCGGGTTCAGGGTTCGACTTGCGACCACTGCTTGTTCAATCGCTTGTCGGAGATCGGCACCTTGGTCCCCAATTGCTGGGCGAACAACGAAACCCGATATTCCTCCAGCCACCAGCGATACAACTCCAACTGCGGGTCGCGCTTGCCTTCCTGGGCGTGTTTGTTGGCGCGGGTCTGGTATTGCGTCCACAGCCCGCTCAACTCACCGCTCCACACCCGATCGCGCTGCACCTGGGCAGCGATTTTTTCAAAGCGCTGCTCGATCGCCTTGAGGTAACGCGGCAATTCCTTGAGCCACTGCATCGGCGTTTCCCGGACAAACCCCGGATACACCAGGTGGCTAAGTTGCTGCTTGATGTCGTTCAGGGCCACGGCTTGCGCCAGGTCGATCTTGCCCTTGAAGCGTTTTTGCAGGCCATGCCAGAGCTTGAGGATTTCCAGGGTCAGCTTCGCCACACGCTCGGCGTGCTCGGTCCAGACGCCACGCTTGCGCTCAGCCAGGGACGCCAGACCGGCGCCATCACGGGGCAGCGGGTCTTCGCCCTCAAGAATGCAGCTGTCGAGACTGGCCAGCAGAATGTCTTCCACCAGCGCATCGACGCGGCCCATGTCGCGGTACAGCAGGCCAAGTTCGGTCAGGCCAGGCAACTTGCCACGCAGGAACCTGGCAGGTTCGGCCAGTTGCTGCATCAGCAAGCGTTGCAAGGCACGGCGATGCTGGAACTCGGCCTCGGCCGGGGTCGAGAAACGCCCTTCCTTGACCGTCCCGCCCTCTTCCACCAGCGCCGGGTAGACCGTCATCGACAGCCCGGCGATCTTCTGCTGGGTTTTCTCGGCCACGGCGGCGAACACTTTCGGCTCCACCGGCTGCTGGCTCTTCGCGGTTTGCGGCACGGCCAAAGCGGCTTGACTGGCCTCGGCGAAACGCGCAGTCAGTTCAGCCAGATCGCGACCTTCACCGAGGAACTTGCCCTGGGCATCGACGATTTCCAGGTTCATCCGCAGATGGCTTTCGACCTGCTGTGTCGCCTCGGCCCAGGCTTCATCGCTGACGCGGGCACCGGTCATGCGCAGCAGTTCGCGACCCAGGGCCTGGGGCAGAGAACCCTCGGCAAAGGTCATGCGCTGCAAGGCCGCCTTGACGAAGTCTGGCACTGGCACGAAATTCTTGCGCAGTGCCTTCGGCAGGTTGCGCACCAGGGCAATGCACTTGGCCTCGATGACACCCGGCACCAGCCATTCCAGGCGTTCCGGCGGCAGCATCGGCAACAACGGTGCCGGCACGCGCAGGGTCACGCCGTCGCGCGGGTGATTCGGTTCGAAGTGGTAGCTGAGGGCCAATTCCAGATCGCCGATGTGCAGCGTATCCGGGTAGTGCTGGGCAGTGACTTCACTGGCTTCACGGGCCAGCACGTCTTCTTCACGCATGATCAGCAGCTGCGGGTCTTTCTGGCTGTTGATCCGATACCAGCTGTCGAAGGTCGCGGTCTGGTGGATCTCCGCCGGCAGCCGCGCGTCGTAGAAGGCGTACAGGGTTTCTTCGTCGGCGAGGATGTCGCGACGGCGGGCCTTGGCTTCCAGTTCGTCGAGCTGTTCCAGCAATTGCTTGTTGGCCGTCAGGCACTTGGCCCTGGACTGGATTTCACCGCGCACCAGCGCTTCGCGGATGAACAACTCGCGGGACACCACCGGGTCGACCGGGCCGTAATGCACCGGCCGGCGCCCGACCACGATCAAGCCGAACAGGGTGATCTGCTCGAACGCTACGACCTGACCGCGCTTCTTCTCCCAGTGGGGTTCGAAGTGGTTTTTCTTGATCAGGTGACCGGCCAGCGGCTCGATCCAGTCGGCGTCGATCTTGGCGACCATACGCGCATATAGCTTGGTGGTTTCCACCAGTTCGGCCGTCATCAGCCACTGCGGGCGCTTCTTGCCGATGCCCGAGGACGGATGAATCCAGAAGCGCCGCTGACGGGCGCCAAGGTAATCGCCGTCTTCGGTTTTCTGCCCGATCTGGCTGAGCAACCCGACCAGCACCGCCTTGTGCAGTTTCGGATAGTCCGCCGGCTCTTTATTGAGGCTCAACTGCATGTCGCGGCAGATCAGGCTCAATTGGCGATGGGAGTCACGCCACTCGCGCAGGCGCAGGTAATTGAGAAAATTCTTGCGGCACCAGTTACGCAGCGGACTGGCAGTCAGCGCCTGGCGCTGCTCTTCGAAACCGCGCCACAGATTGACCAGCCCGGCGAAATCCGAGTCGGCGTCTTTCCACTGGGCGTGGGCCTGATCCGCTGCTTGCTGACGCTCCGGCGGACGCTCGCGCGGGTCCTGGATCGACATGGCGCTGGCGACGATCAGCACTTCCTGCAAGCTGCCGAGCTTCGCCGCTTCGAGCAGCATGCGGCCCATGCGCGGGTCCACCGGCAGGCGCGCCAGTTGCCGACCGAGCGGGGTCAACTGGCTGTTGCGGTCCACTGCCGAGAGTTCTTGCAGCAGGTTGTAACCGTCGCTGATGGCCTTGCCATCCGGCGGCTCGATGAACGGGAACTCGCTGACCTCGCCGAGGCGCAGGTGCAGCATCTGCAAAATAACCGCCGCAAGGTTGGTGCGCAGGATCTCAGGATCGGTAAATTCCGGGCGACCGAGGAAGTCCTCTTCGCTGTACAGGCGCACGCAAATGCCCGGCTCGACCCGTCCGCATCGGCCTTTACGCTGGTTGGCGCTGGCCTGGGAAATGGCTTCGATCGGCAGGCGCTGGACCTTGGCCCGGTAGCTGTAGCGGCTGATGCGCGCGGTGCCACTGTCGATCACATAACGTATGCCCGGCACGGTCAGCGAGGTTTCCGCGACGTTGGTTGCCAGCACCACGCGACGGCCCGGGTGCGACTGGAAAATCCGCTGCTGCTCGGCCGGCGACAGCCGCGCGTACAACGGCAGGATTTCGGTGTGCTTGAGCTGGGCCTTGCGCAGCATGTCGGCGGCGTCGCGAATCTCGCGCTCGCCAGGCAGGAACACCAACACGTCACCGGGACTGCGGCGTTCACTGCGCTCATAAGCGGCGATTTCGTCGAGGGTGGCGAGGATCGCCTGATCCACCGTCAGGTCGTCCTCGACGCGGTTGCCCTCTTCGTCCTGCTCAAGCGTCAGCGGGCGATACCAGGTGTCCACCGGGTAGGTGCGGCCGGACACCTCGACAATCGGCGCGTCATCGAAGTGCTTGGAGAAACGCTCCAGGTCGATGGTCGCCGAAGTGATGATGACCTTCAGGTCGGGACGACGCGGCAGCAGGGTTTTCAGGTAACCGAGCAGGAAGTCGATGTTGAGGCTGCGTTCGTGGGCTTCGTCGACGATGATCGTGTCGTAGCGTTCCAGATAGCGGTCGTTCTGGGTTTCCGCCAGCAGGATGCCATCGGTCATCAGCTTGATCAGGGTGCTGGAATCGCTCTGATCCTCGAAGCGCACCTGATAACCGACCAGCGCGCCCAGCGGCGTGCCGAGTTCTTCGGCGACACGGCTGGCGACGCTGCGCGCAGCGATCCGTCGAGGCTGGGTGTGGCCGATCAGGCCATGCTGGCCGCGACCGATTTCCAGGCAAATCTTAGGCAACTGAGTGGTTTTACCCGAGCCGGTCTCACCGGCAATGATCAGCACCTGGTGTTGTTCCAGCGCCTTCTTGATTTCGTCGCGCTTGGCGGCGATCGGCAGGCTGTCGTCGTAACGAATCACCGGCAGGCTGGCCTTGCGCGCCAACACCTGCTCGCAGGACGCCTGCATCCGCGTCACCCACTGGCCCAGTTTGGCCTCGTCGGGTTTCTTGCGCAGCTCAAGCAACTGCCGCCGCAGCCGGTGGCGGTCGGCGAGCATGGCGTGATCGAGGTTTTTCAGCAGTTTGTCGATGGAGGGCGATTCGTCGGTCATCGGGTACGCAATTCAGTCGTCTAGTGGCGCAGGGTGCGGATTGTCGCAGATTTGGCATGGATTGGCTGGTTCCCCTGTAGGAGCTGCCGAAGGCTGCGATCTTTTGATCTTGTCGACGCGTCTGAAAAACAAAATCAAAAGATCGCAGCCTGCGGCAGCTCCTACTCGTTATCGAGGCCTTTACGCCGATACGGAAACACATCAATCACCTTCCCCGCCCGAATCGCTTCCTGCAGGCTCTTCCAGTAATCGGCGTTGTACAGCTCGCCATGCAGTTGATCGAACAACTTGCGTTGCCCGAAATCGGCAAACAGGAACGGCGGAAACTCCTCCGGGAACACATCCAGCGGCCCGATCGAATACCAGGGTTCGGAAGCCATTTCATCTTCCGGGGTGCGGGGTTGCGGGATATGGCGGAAGTTGGCCTCGGTGAGGAAGCAGATCTCGTCGTAGTCGTAGAACACCACCCGACCGTGACGGGTGACACCGAAGTTCTTCAGCAGCATGTCGCCGGGAAAGATGTTGGCCGCCGCCAGTTGCTTGATCGCCAGCCCGTAGTCTTCCAGGGCCTCGCGCACCTGCGCCTCGTTGGCGTGTTCCAGGTAGAGGTTCAGCGGGGTCATGCGGCGCTCGGTCCAGCAGTGGCGGATCAGCACCGTATCGTCTTCCACCGACACCGTGGACGGCGCTACTTCCAGCAGCTCCTCCAGGCACGCCGGATCGAACTTGCTCAGCGGAAAACGGAAATCGGCGAATTCCTGGGTATCGGCCATGCGCCCGACGCGGTCGACGCTTTTCACCAGGCGGTACTTTTCGATCACCGTGGCGCGGTCGACGTTTTTCGACGGCGAGAAACGGTCCTTGATGATTTTGAACACGGTGTTGAAACCCGGCAGGGTGAACACGCTCATGACCATGCCGCGCACGCCTGGGGCCATGATGAACTGGTCGTCGGTGTTGGCCAGGTGATTGATCAGCGCCCGATAGAACTCCGACTTGCCGTGCTTGTAGAAGCCAATCGAGGTGTACAGCTCGGCAATGTGCTTGCCCGGCAGAATACGCCGCAGGAAGCCGATGAACTCCGCAGGCACCGGCACATCCACCATGAAATACGAACGGGTGAACGAGAAGATGATCGATACGTCCGCCTCATCGGTGATCAGCGCATCGATCTGGATGCCGCGACCCTCCAGGTGCAGCAATGGAATTGCCAGCGGCCATTGCTCGTCGGCGGTGTAGATGCGCCCCACCAGGTACGCGCCTTTATTGCGGTACAGCACCGAGGAAAACAGCTCGACACTCAGCTCCGGGTCTTTGCACACCCAGTCCGGCAGATTTTCGCGCAGTTGCGCTTCGAGGCGCTTCAGGTCCCCGGCCAGGTCGGCGTAGTCCTCGCTGAAGCGGTAGTCGGCGAAGATGCTGGCGAGCATCGCCGACAATTGGCCTTGCGGCTTGTAGGTGCGGGTTTGCGCGGCCCGGGCACGGCGAAGGCTCGGCCGGGTGGTGTGGATGAACATGCAACCGTCGCTGATCAGGTCATGGCTGAACAGCCCGCAGAAGATCGAGTTGTACCAGGTCTCGGACAGTTCATCGTCAAAACGCAGGTCGATCAGGCTGATGTAGGCGTTTTTGACCAGCGGCCAGCAGCTGACGTCCAGGGTGTCGGCGTCAAACGCGGTGCGCAGTCGCTCCACCGTTTCACCGACCTTGTCTTCGTACAGATTGATCCGTGCCGCCGACGCCGTCTGCGTTTCCTGCCACCTGGCCTGTTCGAAGCGGGCCCGGGCGCCGTCGGTGATCTGGCGAAAATGCTCGCGGTAATCGTCAAAGCCATCGAGTATCAAGCGGGCGATGTCGGCGGCTGGCCATTGCTGCGGCATGGTGAGACCTCTGCGGGAATTCGGGAGGCTTGAGCTTAGCCAGTGAACCGGGTGCAGGAGAAGCGTAATTTTCCAGCCGAATTAAATGCCCGGTTTTCGGTTGCCATCGATCACACACTCAGCAACACTTTCGCCCCTCCCCCAAGGAAGGACCTCGCTGTGAACCCCGTCGATATTTTCCGTTTACTGTCCCTGGCGGCCATTTGGGGTGCGAGTTTTCTGTTCATGCGCATCATCGCCCCGGTGATTGGCAGCATTCCTACCGCTTTTTTCCGAGTATCGATAGCCGCTGCCGGACTGCTGGTGATTCTTGGGCTGATGCGCATCAGTTGGGATTTCAAGGGCAAACTCAAGACCGTGATGCTGCTCGGGGTGATCAACTCCGGGATTCCGGCGACGCTCTATTCGGTGGCCGCGCAGGTGCTGCCGGCCGGTTACTCGTCGATCTTCAATGCCACGACACCCTTGATGGGCGTGCTGATCGGCGGCCTGTTTTTCCATGAAAGGCTCACTGGCGCCAAACTTGGCGGCGTGTTTCTGGGGCTGTTCGGCGTGGGCGTGCTGACCCGTGCCGGGCCGGTGGCGTTCGATATGGAACTGCTGATGGGTGCCGTCGCCTGCCTGCTTGCGACCACCTGCTACGGATTTGCGGGGTTTCTGGCCCGCCGCTGGCTCGATCAGGCCGGTGGTCTGGACAGCCGTTTGTCGGCACTGGGCAGTATGCTCGGAGCGACGTTGTTCCTGCTGCCGCTGTTCGGCTACAGCGTGATCAGCCAGCCACCCGCAAGCTGGGGCGGCTGGAGTGTCTGGCTCTCGTTGCTGGGGTTGGGTCTGGGATGCACGGCGTTTGCGTACATTATTTACTTCCGGCTCCTGAGCTCGATTGGTCCGGTGAAATCGATGACTACGACCTTTTTGATCCCGCTATTCGGCGTGTTGTGGGGGGCGCTGTTTCTCGATGAGCCGCTGTCGTTGGCGCATATCTATGGCGGGTTGTTGATTGCGCTGGCGTTGTGGCTGGTGTTGAAGCCGGCTGTCGTGAAACCGGGCTTGGTGGCTGACCGGTAGAAGTGTTGCGTTGTGGATGACGCCTTCGCGGGCAAGCTCGCTCCCACAGTATTTGATGTCGTACAGAAAATTTGTACGCGACATCGAACCCTGTGGGAGCGGGCTTGCTCGCGAAGGCGTCCGCTCAGGCACTACAAGGCTGAATCACTGACCTCCCCATCCAACAACCGCCGAATCCCCAGCGGATTGCCGTTCTGCAACGCCTCGGGCAACAGCGCATCCGGGTAATTCTGGAAGCACACCGGCCGCAGGAAGCGATCGATCGCCAAGGTGCCGACGGACGTGCCCCGCGAGTCAGATGTCGCCGGGTACGGCCCGCCATGCACCATGGCCTCGCAGACTTCGACCCCGGTCGGATAGCCGTTGAGCAAGATCCGACCGACCTTCTCTTGCAGCAATTCAGCCAGCCAGCGGTACTCCAGCAATTCATCCGCCTCGCCAATCAGCGTCGCCGTCAGTTGCCCGCGCAGCCCCTGCAACGCCGCCGACAACTGCGCCCGGTCCTCGACCTCGATGACGATGGTGGTTGGCCCGAACACTTCCTCCTGCAGCAACTCATCACCCTTGAGCAACAGGCTGACATCGGCCTTGAACACCTGTGGCTGCGCCTGATTGCCCTGTTGCGGACGGCCCGCCAGATGGCTCAGGCCCGGATGCTCGTGCAGTTCGCCAAGGCCTCGGCTGTAGCTGGCCAGCGCACTGGCGTTAAGCATGGTTTGCGCCGGTTGCTGGTTCATGTGGGCGCAGAATGTCTCAAGAAAAGCGCTGAACTGCGGCGAGCGCACAGCGACGACCAACCCCGGATTGGTGCAGAACTGCCCACAGCCCAGGGTCACCGAACCGGCCAGTTGTGCCGCGATCTGCTCGCCGCGTACCTTGAGGGCTTCGGGCAGCAGGAACACCGGGTTGATGCTCGACATTTCGGCGAACACCGGGATCGGCTGCGGCCGGGTCGCCGCCATGTGACTCAGGGCATTGCCACCCTTGAGCGAACCGGTGAAGCCCACCGCCTGAATCGCCGGATGCTTGACCAGCCACTCACCGACGCCACCGCCATAAATCATGTTGAACACTCCGGCCGGCATTTCCGTGCGTTCGGCGGCACGGATGATCGCGTCAGCCACCCACCCGGCGGTCGCCATGTGCCCGCTGTGGGCCTTGAATACCACCGGACAACCGGCGGCCAGTGCCGAGGCTGTATCACCGCCGGCGGTGGAGAACGCCAGCGGAAAGTTGCTGGCGCCGAACACCGCGACCGGTCCGAGGGCGATGCAGTACTGACGCAGATCCGGACGCGGCAATGGCTGACGATCCGGTAATGCACGGTCGATGCGCGCACCGTAAAAGTCGCCGCGACGCAGCACCTTGGCGAACAGGCGCAACTGGCCGCTGGTGCGCCCCCGTTCACCTTGAATACGCCCGGCCGGCAACGCGGTTTCGCGACACACGGTGGCGACGAACTCATCGCCCAGCCCGTCGATTTCATCGGCAATGGCATCGAGGAACCGCGCACGTTTTTCCGCACTCAGATTGCGGTAGATCGGATATGCCGCTGCTGCCGCTTTCGCGGCGGCATCCACCTCGGCTTCACTGGCCTGGAAGAAGGTTTGGGGCAACGGCTCGCCAGTGCTGGCGTCGAGGCTTTGCAGCTGCAGCGTGCCGTTGGCGCTACGGCGACCGCCGATGTAGTTGTGTCCAAGTGGCAATGTCATTGGGGGGTCCTTGACCGGCCAGCAACGCCGGAGATTGAAGGCTTAAAGCGTACGCACCTGACCGATGCCCAGTGGCTGGGCGCTCTCACCGATGCCGTTGTCCAACGGCGCACCGAACTCATCGAGACTGATCTGGAAGCGATCCCCCGGTTGGGTTTTCACACCGTCGGCAAACGACAGCGTGGCGGTGCCGAAGTAGTGCACATGGATATCGCCGGGACGCAAAAACTGCGCGTATTTGAAGTGGTGGAATTCGAGGTTGGCCAGGCTGTGGCACATGTTGTGTTCGCCGCTGAGAAACTCTTTCTCCCAGAGGGTTTCACCATTGCGCCTGATGCGGCTGGTGCCGACCAGGTGCCTGGGCAATTCACCGACACGCAACTCCGGGCCATAGGAGCAACTGCGCAGTTTCGAATGGGCGAGGTACAAGTAGTTGCGCCGTTCCATGATGTGGTCGGAGAACTCGTTGCCCAGCGCAAAACCGACACGGTAGGGCTGGCCGTCGTCGCCGATTACATAGAGACCGGTCAGCTCCGGTTCTTCACCGGCGTCCTCGGCAAACGGCGGCACCGGGAAGTCCGCACCGGGGCGCACGACGATGCTGCCGTCGCCCTTGTAGAACCATTCCGGTTGCGCGCCGACCAGCCCCGCCGCTGGCTTGCCACCTTCAAGGCCCCATTTGAATATGCGCATGGTGTCGGTCATGCCGGCTTCGACTTCACCGTCATGCTGGTGCATTTTGTCCCGCGCCGACGCGCTGCCCAGATGAGTCAGGCCGGTGCCGCTGATCAGGCAATGGGCCGGGTCTTCGTGATCCAGCGGCGGCAGTACTTTGCCCTGCTGCAACAGCGTCGAGTAATCCGGTCCCGGTTCGGTGCCGCGCAAGGCGACTTCTTCTTGCAGATTGCGTTGCGCACGAATCGCCGCCAGCGCCAGTTCACGGGTGCTGCGGGTATCGCGCACCACCAGAATCTGCGCCCCGGCGACCAGGCCGACCTGACGCTCGCCGTCAGTGTTTTCAAATTGAATCAGGTGCATGTTGTGTCTCCGATCAGTCAACCGAACGCCGCCCGAAAGCGGCGCTTGAAGGTCATTCGATGATGTTGAAATCGCTCAGGTACTCATCGGAGATTTCCAGGCCCAGGCCCGGCTTGTTGTCGTCGAGCTGGATATAGCCATTGACCGGTTGCGGCTCGCCCTTGAACACGTAGTAAAAGAGTTCGTTGCCGACTTCGACGTCGAACACAGGGAAGAACTCGGCCATCGGTGAGGCGGTGGTGGACATGGTCAGGTGGTAGTTGTGCATCTGCCCGGCGTGGGGGATGACCGGCACAGACCAGGCTTCGGCCATGGCGTTGATCTTGCGCGCGGCGGTGATACCGCCGACGCGGTTGGTGTCGTACTGGATCACGTCGACGGCGCGGCGTTCCAGCAGGTCTTTGAAGCCGTAGGAGGTGAACTCGTGCTCGCCGCCGGAGATCGGCATGATCCCCATCTTCTTCAGCTCGATGTATCCTTCGATGTCGTCGGCGATCACCGGCTCTTCGAGCCAGCGCGGTTCGAATTCGGCCAGTTTCGGCAACATGCGCCGGGCATATTCCAGAGTCCAGCCCATGTAGCATTCGAGCATGATGTCGACGTCCGGGCCGGCCAGCTCACGCAGGGCGCGCACTTGTTCGATGTTGCGGCGCATGCCCGCCGGCCCGTCTTTCGGGCCGTAGCCGAAGCGCATTTTCAGCGCGGTGAAACCTTGGCTCAGATAACCTTGGGCCTCTTCGAGGAACAGGTCGAGGTTGTCGTTGGCGTAGAGCTTGGACGCGTAGGTCCAGATCTTTTCCTTGGTGCGCCCGCCCAGCAACTTGAACACCGGTTTGTTAACCGCTTTGCCCATGATGTCCCAGATGGCGATGTCGATCGCCGAGATCGCCGCCATGCCGATGCCTTTGCGGCCCCAGGCGTGGCTCTGGCGGTACATTTTCTGCCAGATGTATTCGTTGTCGAACGGGTCTTCGCCAATGGCGATTGGTGCCAGGTAGGTGTCGATAATTTCCTTGGCCACACGTGGTGCCAAGGCGCAGTTACCGATGCCGACGAGGCCGGTATCGGTCTCGACTTCTACCACCAGCCAACCGTGGAAACGGAACGAGCCCATGGCGTCGCCGCGCTCGAACAGGATGTCGCTGGCGTTGGTGCAGAAGTGCGCCTGGGGTGGCACGACTTTGCCTTTCCACTCGAAAACGCGGGTACGGATCGCTTTGATTTTCATGAATACTGTTCCTTGGGCTACCGGCCTTCTTGTCATTGTTGGTCGTGTGCGCAGAGCCTCCTGTTGGGTGGGCTACGGCATTCGATGGGCCGACTTTAGCCAGCGCCCGGGGGCTGCGGATAATCACTTATGCGTATCCGGCGATAACCTGGAGTGATAGCGAAACCGAGTAAGTGGGCGGATCGGGTTATCAGCCACACCACAAAGCAAATGTGGGAGCGGGCTTGCTCGCGAAGAGGGAGTGTCAGTCGACGTAGAGGTCGTCTGACCCACCGCATTCGCGAGCAAGTCCGCTCCCACAGGGGATTTTTGTCGTTTTGGAAATCCGGGATCAGTGGCGATTACGCCCCATCCGGCAGGCAATCTCGAACGCCTGCCGGATCGCGCCGACGTTGGCCTTGCCCTGCCCCGCGATATCAAATGCAGTGCCATGGGCCGGGGTGGTGATCGGGATCGGCAACCCACCCTGCACCGTCACCCCACGGGAGAAGCCCATCAGCTTGATCGCGATCTGGCCCTGGTCGTGGTACATGGTCACCACCGCGTCGAAGGCACTGGCATCGCCCTGGACCTTGAGGAAAATCGTATCGGCCGGATAGGGTCCATCCGCCGCGATCCCCAGTGCCTGGGCCGAGCGTACCGCCGGGCCGATGATGTCCAGTTCCTCGCGACCGAACGAGCCGTTGTCGCCGTTATGCGGATTCAAGCCGCATACGCCGATCCGCGGCTTTTCCAGGCCGTTGCACTTGAGCGCGGTGTCGATCAGTTGGATCGCTTCCACCACCCGTTGCTGGGTGAGCAGGCCCGGCACATCGGCCAGGGCCACGTGGGACGTCACCCGTGAAGTCCAAAGGTTGTCGAGCACGTTGAATTCGCAGAATGGCCCGTGGAATTCCAGCAACTCGGCGAACCAGTGTAACTCGTCGCTATGGGCCATGCCGGCCATGTGCAACGAGGTTTTGTTCAACGGGCCGAACAGCACCGCATCAGTGGTGCCGGCCTCGGTCAGGCGCAGGGCTTTTTCCAGGGTGTCGAGGCTATAGCGACCGCCGATCACACTGGCTTCGCTGCGTGGAAACTCGCCGACGGTGTCGCCGCGAAAGTCATAGAACAGCGGCGTGTCATCGACGAAGGCCAGATGCTCCAGCGCCTCGACACGTCGATAGGGAAACTCCGCGCCGGCGATGCGCATGCCACGGTGCATTTGCGCTTCGTCGGCGATCAGGATCACGTTGGCCTGGCCGCGCACTTCGGGCTCGCCCAGCAGGCGGGCGATCAGCTCAGGGCCGATGCCCGCCGGGTCCCCAAGAACCATCGCGATGGTGGATTTGCTCATGCTTCACTCCTCAAGGGTTCAGGCTGCGCCGGGTCGATGGCGCAAGGTTCGCAGCGATAGACTCGCTGCGCATTGCTGTAGAAAAGTCGCTCCTGATCGGCCGTCGGCAGATCGGCGACAATGGATTTGAAACCGCTGTAGATGTCGTCGAACGAGCCGCAAAGGCTGTCCACGGGAAAATTGCTGGCGAACATCGCCCGGTGGCTGCCGAACATCGCGATCACTTCGCGCACGATCCAGGCGTTGTCCTTGGCGTGCCAGCGCTGGCCGCCCTGCCCCAGGCCGGAAATCTTCACCACGACGTTCGGCCACTGTGCCAGTCTTGCCATCGCCAGACGCCAGCCCGCCAGACCTTCGGCACTGCGGTCGTTGGGCAAGCCGGCGTGGTTGAGAATCAGCGTTATACCGGGAAAATCCCGGGCCAGGCGCTCAGCCTCATGCAGGTTCCACCAAGGTGTCTGCAAATCGAAATGCAGGCCCAGCCCTTCGAGCGCTGCGTAACTGCGGCGCCAGTTTTCGTCGCTCATCAGGCTGCGCATATGCCCCACTTGTTGCGGCTTGGCCGGCCCGCCGGGCTTGTGGCGCACGCTGCGCACATGCTTGAAGCGCGCCTGTTCGGCCAGGACATCAATGGCGTCCGGGTGATCGAGCCAGGCTTGCGCCACGACCGCATTGGGCACGCCGTAGCGGGCGGCCAGTCGTTCGATGAAACGGGTTTCGCCAATCGGATCCTCGGGGTTCCATTCGGTCTCGACGTACACCGTTTGCACCACACGATGCTCGCCGGCATCGGCGAAGTAATCCTCAGGAAAGTAACGGCGCTTGATGGCACTGTAATCACCGTAGCGAAACGAGATATTGGCCTCAGGCGCGAGCCACGGATGGTCGTTGACAGTCGGGTCCCAGAAGTGATGATGGGCGTCGATGATCGGGCCACTCCACAGCGCATTAGTCATGACGCACCTCATCCAGGCTGATGAACAAGGTCGCCAGCACGAAGACTGCCGAGCACGCCGCGAAGAACCCGAGCACCGGGGCAAAGCCACCGGTCGCTTGCAGGATCACCCCCACCAGAATCGGTACCGCGATGCCGCCCGTGCTGCCGGCCATGTTCATCACACCGCCGATCAGGCCGACCCGCGCCGGCGCCGCCAGCAGCGCCGGGAAGCTCCAGTAGAGGCTGCCCCACATCAGGAAAAATGCGGTCATGGCCAACAACGCCACCGCCGCAAAAGGATTGCTCAAGGTCGGCAGCAACAGGAACGCGCCAAGAGCCACCAGGCCGGAAAACGCCAGCAGGCTCTTGACCGCCACACCGCGGCTGACGCCTTTGCGGATCAAGCCATCGCAGAGGAAACCACCGGTCAACGAACCGAGCGCACCGCAGACGAAGATTACGAAGGTCGCCGCGCCAATGCCCTTGATATCAAAACCACGGGCCTGGGCCAGGTAACTCGGGCCCCAGGTCAGCAGGCCAAAATACACCATCGCCCAACTGGCCCGGCCGATCAGCAAACCGCTCAGGGAGCGGGCTGCGATACCCAGGCCTTTGACCGGTACCCGCGCGGCTTCGGCAGCGGGTGTGGCGCGACCGGCGTTGATCTTCTCCAGCTCACCTTCATTGACCTGCGGATGGCTGGCCGGGTCATCGCGCAGGTAACGCCGCGCCAGCCAGGCCAGTACCAGGGTCGCAATACCGGCAATCACAAACGCCAGGCGCCAGGAGTCCAGCGAGGCAATCAGGTAGGCAATGATCAACCCGCCAAGGGCCACACCCAGCGGGCTGCCACTGTCCATCAATACCGCACCGCGACTGCGCTCGCTCGGCGCCAGCCACAGGGAAATCAGCTTGCCGCCCGACGGGAACAGCGGTGCTTCGGCGGCCCCCAGCGCCACCCGCGCAAACAACAATGACAAGCCGCCGGTGGCGAATGCCGCCAGCACCTGGAACGTGCCCCACAAGCCAGTGGACCAACTGATGACCCGGTGAGGACCAAAACGATCGATCAGCCAGCCGCCGGGAATCTGCAACAACGCATAGGCCCAGAAGAAGCTGCTGAGGATCAGCCCTTGCAGGCTCGGTGACAGGGAGAATTCATGGGCGATGGTCGGCATCGCAATGGACAGCGATACCCGGTCGATCAGGTTGACCATGGTCAGCGCGAAGATGATCGCGAATATCCGCCAACGCACGCTGCTGGCCTTGGCGGCTGAGCTCTGCGCGGGTGCCGCGGCCTGGGGCGGGGTATCTGCGCCGGCCAGGTTCAGGGATGCACTGGAACGAGCCATGGTGCGTACCTCTTTTATTATTTTTGTGGAGACAGCAGCGCCGCTTCCTGGCGACGTTTGTGAGCACTATCGAAGGCTCGGCGATAACCGTCTAATCAAATCTTGAAATCAGGCGATAGCCTCGGGTTATGCCATGCATGACTTTCACCGACCTTTCAACGAATACCCCCTTCCCGGGTTTTCCTGGGAAACCGCTCTGGAACAAAGCTCTCGGCGACGGACAGATTTCTGCCCATTCCCCGCTATAACCCCAGGCTATCGGTGTATGTATTGTTTTGACTAGACGCGGTGCCCGCACCTTCACACACTCAGCCCAGGCTTGCGGCTTTACCCCACAGACAAGCCGTTCATAACAATTACAAGAAAATGAAAACGAGGCTCTTCCATCATGCGAAATGCATTCGTCCGTCGCACCTCCCGTCTGTTTCTCGGTTGCACCCTGATCGCCGCCAGCGCCCTTCCCGCTCTCGCTTACGCCTGGCAACCGGACAAGAACGTCGAAATCGTCGTCGCCGGTGGCCCCGGTGGCGGCACTGACCAACTCGGTCGCCTGATCCAGTCGATCATCACTACACACAAGCTGCTCGACGTGAATACCATCGTCCTGAACAAGGGCGGCGGCAACGGTGCCGAAGCCTTCCTCGACATGAAAATGAACAAGGGCGATGCCGAGAAACTGGTGATCGGCACCAACAACATCTACCTGTTGCCCCTGGTGTCCAAGCTCGGCTACCAATGGCAGGAACTGACCCCGATTGCCGCCGTGGCCGAGGACGACTTCATTCTCTGGAGCTACAAGGGCGCGCCGTGGAAAGACGCGAAAAGTTTCTACGAAGCGGTCAAGGCTGACCCGTCGAACCTGCGCATGGGCGGTAGCCAGTCCAAGGACGTCGACCAGACCCTGACCCTGCTGCTCAACCAGATCAACAACAGCAAACTGGTGTACATCCCGTTCAAGAGCGGCAGCGAGGCCGCGACCCAACTGGCCGGTAAACACATCGCCGCCAACGTCAACAATCCCAGCGAAAGCATCAGCCAATGGCGTGGCGATCAGGTCGAGCCACTCTGTGTGTTCAGCAAGGAACGCATGAGCTACACCGAAAAAGTCGCCGGCGACAAATCCTGGGCCGACGTGCCGACCTGTCATGAACAGGGCCTGGGCATCGATCAGTATCGCTTTCCGCGCACCGTGTTCATGCCCGGCGACATTTCCGCCGAACAGCGGGTGTTCTATGTGGAGTTGATGCGCAAAGTCACCGAGACGCCAGAGTTCAAGGCCTACGTCAAACAGAACGCACTGGTGCCGACCTTCCTCGAGGGCGAACCGCTGACCGCCTACATCGAAAAAGACACCGCCCGCGTCACCCCGGTGTTCAAAGAAGCCGGCTGGCTGAAAAACTGAAGTTGCCAGGGCCGCTCGCCCACGAGCGGCCGTCACCTGCTGGAGGTGTTTGATGTCCCATTCTTCGGATTCACCGACGCTGGTCGGCACCCGTTGGGTCGAACTCGGCTTGGCGCTGTTCACCACACTGATCGGCGCCGTGGTGATGTTCGGCAGTGTCGAACAAGGCATCGGCTGGGGCGATGCCGGCCCCGAACCGGGTTACTTCCCCTTCTACATCGGCCTGCTGTTGAGTGCTGCGAGCCTGGCCAATGGCGTACTGACGCTGGTGCGCTGGCAAGCCTTGAGAGTGGCCTTCGTCAGTCGCGACGCGTTCAGGCAAGTGCTGTCGGTGTTCGTGCCGATTGCGCTGTTCGTCGCTGCCATGCCCTTCACCGGCATCTACCTCGCTTCGGCGGCGTTCATTGCCTGGTTCATGTGGCGTGACAAGGTCCGCGCCAAGCCTTATGGCAAATGGATGATCGGCAGCGTGTCACTGGGCGCGGTGCTGGCCAGTTACCTGATTTTCGCGCTGTGGTTCAAGGTGCCGCTGGATGCCGGCCCGATGGGCGACTGGATTGCCCTGGCCGGGAGAAATTTCAAATGAGCGAGTTCGATTCCCTGCTACAAGGCATGAACCTGATCCTCACGCCGGGCCATATCGGCCTGATGGTGATCGGCGTGCTGCTGGGCATTCTGGTCGGCGTACTGCCCGGTCTCGGTGCCCCCAATGGCGTGGCGTTGCTGCTGCCGCTGACGTTCACCATGTCGCCGGTGTCGGCGATCATCCTGTTGTCGTGCATGTATTGGGGCGCGCTGTTCGGCGGCTCGATCACCTCGATCCTGTTCAACATCCCCGGTGAGCCCTCGTCGGTGGCGACCACCTTCGACGGTTACCCGATGGCCCGCGAAGGCCGCGCCGCCGAAGCCCTGACCGCCGCATTCAGCTCGGCCCTGATCGGCGCGCTGTGCGGCGTGCTGTTGCTGACCTTTCTGTCGACCCGGATTGCCGAGTTCGCCATGTCCTTCAGTTCGCCGGAGTTCTTCGCGGTGTACCTGCTGGCGTTCTGTACCTTCATCGGCATGAGCAAGAACCCGCCGCTGAAAACCGTGGTGGCGATGATGATCGGTTTCGCCATGGCCGCCGTCGGCATGGACACCGTGTCCGGCAACCTGCGCCTGACGTTCGACCAGCCGATCCTGATGACCGGCATCAGCTTCGAAGTGGCGGTGATCGGTCTGTTCGGCATCGGTGAAATTCTCTGCACCGTCGAGGAAGGCCTGGTGTTCCGGGGCGAACATGCGCGGATCACGCCGATGGTGATTTTGCGCACCTGGGCCAAATTGCCGCGCTATTGGTGGACCATCGTGCGCAGCACACTTGTCGGTTGCTGGATGGGCATCACTCCGGGCGGACCGACCGCCGCGTCGTTCATGAGCTACAGCCTGGCCCGGCGTTTCTCGAAGAACCGCGACAACTTCGGCAAGGGCGAAATCGAAGGGGTGATCGCCCCGGAAACCGCCGACCACGCCGCCGGCACCAGTGCCCTGCTGCCGATGCTGACCCTGGGTATTCCCGGATCCGCCACGGCCGCTGTGATGCTCGGCGGCCTGATGATCTGGGGCCTGCACCCGGGGCCGACACTGTTCGTCGAGCAACACGATTTTGTCTGGGGCCTGATCGCCAGCATGTACCTGGGTAACGTAGTGAGCCTGATCGTGGTGCTGGCCACCGTGCCGCTGTTCGCCTCGATCCTGCGCATTCCGTTCTCGATCATCGCGCCGATCATCATCATGGTCTGCGCCATCGGTGCCTACTCGGTGCACAACTCGTTCTTCGACGTGGTGCTGATGCTGGGCTTCGGCGCGCTGGGTTATCTGTTCAAGAAACTCGGCTACCCGATCGCGCCGCTGGTGCTGGCGGCGGTGCTGGGGGACAAGGCAGAAGATGCGTTCCGCCAGTCGATGCTGTTCTCCGACGGGCACCTGGGGATTTTCTGGTCCAATCCGTTGGTGGGCAGCCTGACCACGGCGGCGCTGCTGATGCTGTTCTGGCCGTTGATTTCCAAAGCGCTGCAAACCCTGATGGGCCTGCGCAAATCCCACGTCGCCAAGGCAAAATCGGTGCTGTGACACTGCAATGCTGGCAACACCTGGCATTTGTTGTCAGGCTTGCCGCAGTCCTTCTTGCGAGCACGGCCCATGACCCGAATTCCTGATGCCAATGTGATCCACAGTCGACTGCGCCTGCGCCAACTGCGGTTGATGCTGGCGTTGCAGGAGTTCGGCTCGTTGCGCCGTGCCGCCGACCACATCGGCATGACTCAACCGGCCGCGACCAAAATGCTCCATGAGGCCGAGGACCTGTTGGGCGTCGAGCTGTTCGAGCGTTTGCCCCGGGGCATGCGCTCTACCCCCTTCGGGGAAACGGTCATCTACTACGCGCGCATGGTGTTCGCCGAACTCAGCGGCATGCGCGAAGAACTGGTCGCCCTCGAATCCGGTAACCTTGGCCGGGTGGCGGTCGGCGCCATTCCAGCGCTGGCCTCGGGTCTGCTGACCCGCACCATCGCCACCTTGAAACAAAGCCATCCGCGCTTGTCGATGAGCATTCAGGTCGACACCAGCGACGTGCTGGTGCAGGCGCTGTTGCAAGATCAGCTGGATATCGTGCTGGGGCGGATTCCGGCCGGTGCCCGGGCCGAAGAATTGCTGTTTGACAGCCTTGGAGAGGAAGCGCTGTGCGTGATTTGCGGAGCACAGAATCCATTGGCGAAGGCCACGCAACTGAGTTGGGCCGAATTACAGCACATGACCTGGGTGCTGCAACAGCAGCCCAGTCCGATGCGCGCGATCATCAATCAGGTGTTCCACAACGCGCGGGTCGATATCCCGAGCAGCATCGTCGAAACCACCTCGATCATGACCTTGCTGTCATTGATTCAGCAGACCGATATGCTCGGCGTCACGCCGCTGTCGGTGGTCGAGGATTACCCCGGCCGCGACTTGCTCGCGGTGCTGCCGATCAAGTTCGAGGCACGGTTGCCCCCCTTCGGGCTGATCACCCGACGTCATCGCATTCAGTCTTCGGCGATGCAGGCGTTCATGAATTCGGTGCGGGCCGAGCACGCGCTGGCCAAATGAAAAAGGCCCGGAGCATTGCTCCAGGCCTTCCCGGGTTTACCCGCAACTACACGGTTTTACGGAACACAAACACCAGACCGACGATGATCAACAGCATACCGAACAGGCTCAACAGCGCCAGGCGATTGCCGAAGATCAGATAGTCCATCACCGCCGTGACCGCCGGCACCAGGTAAAACAGGCTGGTGACATTCACCAGATTGCCCCGGGCGATCAAGCGGTAGAGCAACAGTGTCGCCAGCACCGACACCACCAGCCCCATCCATAGCACCGGCAGGATGAAACCGCTGCCGTGCTCGAAGTGAAACGGCTGGAAGGGTACGAAAATCCCGCACAACAGCAGTCCGGCCAGATACTGCACCGGCAGTGTGCCGAGGGGATTGTCGGTGATGCGTTTCTGCATGATCGAACCGAAGGTCATGCTCGCCAGCGCCAGCAGACCGAAAAGCATCCCGACCAGCGACATCCCGGCCAGCCCGATGCCCTGATAGACCACCATGACCAACCCGGTCAGCCCCAGGGCCAGGCCGAACATCCTGCTCCAGGAACGCTGGCGCTCCATCAGCACCACGGTGAGGATCGGCTGCACGCCCATGATGGTCGCCATCACCCCAGGCGTGACTTTAAGGTCCAGGGCCAGCAGATAGAAAATCTGATACGCCCCCAACAACACCACGCCGGTGGCCATCGCATACAGCATCGGCTTGCCACCCGCGGGCAACTTCAGCTTGAGCAACGGCACCAGCAACGCCAGGCCGCCCAGGGCGATGACGAAACGAAACATCAGGAAGGCGAAGGGCGACGCGTGGGCAAGCCCCCATTTGGAGAAAATCGCCCCGCTGCTCCACAGCAGAACGAACAGGCTCGTGGACGCCGCCGCGAGCGCGGACTTTTTCGAAAGGACAAACATGAAGACCACCTGTAGTCAGGCAAAAAGCCAACTCAGCCGAAGCTGAAATTCAGTAGTTTTTCCAGGCAGGCAGGGGAACAGCACAAAGCAGCTGATCAGCCCGAAATGCCAACGCCTGGCGGTGATACGACTGCGCACACCGGCGTGCTACTGACAGGTGGGGGGTAATGACTGATCTGCCCGGGCTGCTGATTCCCGCACGGCACGACGCCAGCGTTGACCGCTGAATCGACTACCGCGTTGATGAGGGATGCAGGCATTGGGCTGATCTTTTCTCGAAGGATAAAAAGTGAGTCCGAAACTCACCGTGCGCCGACTATAACCAGCGTACGACATGGATTGCAACGACTCGGCAACGACAGTCGGCACAGAGTCCGCATTGTGCGGTGGAGGAGCACTCAGGGATTACGTGAAGATCCATAAAAAACCGCTCACAACGAGCGGTTTTTTATTCTGTCTACGGCTTCAGCCGAACAACCAATACCCCAACAACGTCGCCACCGCCACCGCCAGCACCGGACGTAGTACGCGGTAGGCCTTGGGGTTGCGCCGCTTCAATTGCTTGACCACGCCACTGAATTTATCACTGGAGCTCTTGCTCCAGGCATAGACCCGGTTAATCCCCCCCACACGCTCGTCGTCCAGGTTCTGAGGGGCTGTGGCGCGACCCAACCAGGTGCTGACACCGCGATTGACTCGGGTCATGAAGCGATTGCTCAGTGGACGCTCGATATCGCAGAACAGGATGACACGGGTCTTTTCCGTTTCATTCTTGACCCAGTGCACGTAGGTCTCGTCGAACATCACGTCTTCACCGTCGCGCCAGGCGTAAACCTGCCCATCGACAAAGATGCGGCAAGCATCGGAGTTGGGGGTGGACAGGCCCAGGTGATAACGCAGGGAGCCGCCAAACGGATCACGATGCGGGTTGAGGTGGCTGCCGCCCGGCAGCAGCGCGAACATTGCACCTTTGACGCTGGGAATGCTGTTGACCAGTTCCACGGTTTTCGGACACAAGACCTCGGCGGAAGGCAGCGGTTTGTCATACCACTTGAGATAGAAACGTTTCCAGCCCTTCTTGAAGAACGATCCGAAACCGGCGTCGTTGTTCTTTGCCGCCGCGCGGATATACCCCTCGTCGAACAAGTGCATCGCTTCATCGCGAATCACCTCCCAGTTGTCCTTGAGCACATCCAGTTCCGGGAACTTGCTGCGATCCAGATACGGTTTCGAAGGCACACCGGAAAACAGGTACATCAAGGCGTTATAGGGGGCGAACAGTGCCGAATGGTTAACGAACTGGCGCAGAACCGGCAGGCGCGCCTTACCACGCAAATGCACATAGAGGGTGCTGCCGAGAAACAGCAACAACAACGATGCCTTCGCGGCAACCGATAAGGTCATCAACAACTCCTTTGAAGATAGACTGCACTGCACCACGTCTATTGCCCGACATGGCTGCCAGTATGATAAACACTACCGACCCGGTGAAAACCTGCACTTTTCAACATTCAATGTTAATGAATGTGCAACAAAGCATTTATTAACATAAGGTGCCTGAACGCTGGCTGATGTAATCCATCATCAACCGGACCAGTTCAATGGATCGCAACCAGCGATAACGCCTCAGCCATCACCGCCAGCCACAATCGGCCAATGTTTAGTGCTTACTGCTGATTCTCCTGCTCGGTAAACAGATCACTGAACAGCATGCTCGACAGGTAACGTTCACCGGAATCCGGAAGAATCACCACGATGGTCTTGCCCTGCATTTCCGGGGTCTCGGCCAGCCGAACGGCCACTGCCATGGCGGCACCGCAGGAAATCCCGCACAAGATTCCTTCTTCCTGCATCAAGCGCAAGGCCATGGCCTTGGACTCTTCGTCACTGACCAGCTCCACCCGATCGACAATCGACAAATCGAGGTTCTTCGGCACAAAACCGGCACCGATGCCCTGGATCTTGTGCGGGCTCGGCTTGATTTCGTCACCGGCCAGGGCTTGGGTGATCACCGGAGACACCACGGGTTCCACCGCCACCGAGAGTATCGGTTTGCCCTGGGTATTCTTGATATACCGTGAAACCCCGGTGATGGTTCCACCGGTTCCGACGCCTGCCACCAGCACGTCGACCGCGCCGTCGGTATCGTTCCAGATTTCCGGGCCGGTGGTTTTTTCGTGGATGGCCGGGTTGGCCGGGTTGTCGAATTGCCCCGGCATGAAGTACTTCGACGGGTCGCCGGCAACGATTTCACCGGCTTTCTCGATCGCCCCCTTCATACCCTTGGCCGGCTCGGTCAACACCAGTTCGGCGCCCAGTGCCTTGAGCACCTTGCGGCGTTCGATACTCATGGACGCCGGCATGGTCAGCATCAGCTTGTAGCCCCGGGCGGCGGCCACGAAGGCAAGGCCTATGCCAGTATTGCCGGAGGTGGGTTCGACGATGGTCATGCCCGGTTTGAGTTTGCCGCTACCCTCGGCATCCCAGATCATGTTCGCGCCGATCCGGCACTTTACCGAGTAACCGGGGTTGCGCCCTTCGATCTTGGCCAGGATGGTCACACCACGCGGCGCAATGCGATTGATCTGCACCAGAGGCGTGTTGCCGATGGAGTGGGCGTTGTCAGCGAAAATGCGGCTCATGGCTGGGTCCTTAACGACAGCATTGAAATAGGGCATCAAGGTAAGCCCTCTTGCCCGCAGGCGTCCAGTCAGGTCGAACGTCCGCTTATCAGTGCAGTCAATGGCTTTAGATCGCCAGAGATTTGCCGCCATGAAACGTCGATACAGTTGGCCCCTGCTAACCCTCATCGGCCTCGTTGTGTTGCTGATAACGCTCCACATCGCCTTGCCCTATCTGGTGCGCGACTACCTCAATGAGCGGCTGGCGAACATGGGCGACTACCGTGGCCAGATCACCGACGTGGACCTGGCCCTGTGGCGCGGGGCCTACAAAATCAACGGACTGAAAATCGTCAAGATCGATGGCAAGGTTCCGGTGCCTTTCGTCAACGCGCCGTTGATCGACCTCTCGGTCAGTTGGCATTCGCTGTGGTACGACCGGGCGGTAGTGGCCGAAGTGCAGTTCATCAATCCCGAGATCAACTTCGTCGACGGCGGGGCCAACAAGAAAAACTCCCAGACCGGCGAGGGTACCGACTGGCGCGCGCAACTAGGCAAGCTGCTGCCCATTACCCTGAACGAAGTGCAGATCAACGATGGCAAGATCAGTTTTCGCAACTTCAACTCCAAACCACCCGTAAACATGAATGCCACAAAAGTGGATGCCAACATCTACAACCTGACCAACGTGGTCGACACCAAAGGCAAGCGTGATGCTCGCTTCAAAGGTAAAGCCCTGCTGCTGGGGCACGCGCCACTGGAAACCACGGCCACTTTCGATCCCTTGAGCGACTTCGAAGACTTCGAGTTTCGCTTGCGCACCACGGATATCGAACTCAAGCGTTTGAACGACTTCGCCGCGGCCTACGGCAAGTTCGACTTCAATGCCGGCCATGGCGACGTGGTGATCGAAGCCTCGGCCAGCAAGGGGCGACTGACCGGCTATATAAAGCCACTGCTGCGCGATGTTGATGTGTTCAACTGGCAGCAGGATGTACAAAACAAGGACAAAGGACTGTTCCGCTCGATTTGGGAGGCCCTCGTCGGCGGTACCGAGACCGTCCTGAAAAACCAGGGCAAAAACCAGTTTGCGACACGGGTTGAACTCAAGGGCAACGTGCATCAGAAAGATGTCAGCGCATTCCAGGCTTTTTTACAGATTTTACGCAATGGTTTCATCCAGGCATTCAATGCGCGGTATGAGCGACCCCAGCCGGATTCAGGCTGAGTCACCAAGTGACGCCCCATTCAGAGACTGAATAAGCCGTCTGCGTTCACAGTCGACCGGGCACCGCGTTATAGTCGGGGCTGACCATTTTATTGCGCCCCCGCCCTGCCTCGTTCAGGTCGGCGTTACCGTTCGAGGATTAGCAGATGAAGTTCGAAGGCACCCAGGCCTACGTCGCCACCGATGACCTGAAGCTGGCGGTCAACGCCGCCATCACCCTGGAGCGGCCATTGCTGGTCAAGGGCGAACCGGGCACCGGCAAGACCATGCTCGCCGAGCAACTGGCCGAATCCTTTGGCGCCAAGCTGATCACCTGGCATATCAAGTCCACCACCAAGGCCCACCAGGGCCTGTACGAGTACGACGCGGTCAGCCGCCTGCGCGACTCGCAACTGGGCAACGAAAAAGTCCACGACGTACGCAACTACCTGAAAAAGGGCAAGCTCTGGGAAGCCTTCGAATCCGAAGAGCGGGTGATCCTGCTGATCGACGAAATCGACAAGGCCGACATCGAGTTCCCCAACGACTTGCTGCAAGAACTCGACAAGATGGAGTTCTACGTTTACGAGATCGACGAAACCATCAAGGCCAAGAAACGTCCGATCATCATCATTACCTCCAACAACGAAAAAGAGCTGCCCGACGCCTTCCTGCGCCGCTGCTTCTTCCACTACATCGCTTTCCCCGACCGCACCACCCTGCAAAAGATCGTCGATGTGCACTACCCGGACATCAAGAAAGACCTGGTCAGCGAAGCGCTGGACGTGTTCTTCGACGTGCGCAAGGTGCCGGGCCTGAAGAAGAAACCTTCGACCTCCGAGCTGGTGGACTGGCTCAAGCTGCTGATGGCCGACAACATCGGCGAAGCGGTGCTGCGCGAGCGCGATCCGACCAAGGCTATCCCGCCGCTGGCCGGTGCGCTGGTCAAGAACGAACAGGACGTGCAACTGCTGGAGCGTCTGGCGTTCATGAGCCGTCGCGGCACCCGCTAAGAGGCTGATGCCATGCTGCTCAACCTGTTCAATGAAATGCGCGCAGCCAAGGTGCCGGTCTCGGTGCGCGAGCTGCTGGACCTGATCAACGCGCTGAAACAGCGCGTGACCTTCGCCGACATGGACGAGTTCTATTACCTGTCCCGGGCGATCCTGGTGAAGGACGAACGGCATTTCGACAAGTTCGACCGGGCCTTCGGCGCCTACTTCAATGGCCTGGAAAAGCTCGACGACCACCTGCAGGCACTGATCCCGGAAGACTGGCTGCGCAAGGAGTTCGAGCGTTCGCTGACCGACGAAGAGCGGGCGGCAATCCAGTCCCTCGGTGGCCTGGACAAGCTGATCGAAGAGTTCAAGAAACGCCTCGAAGAACAGAAGGAACGCCACGCCGGTGGCAACAAATGGATTGGCACCGGTGGCACCAGCCCGTTCGGCTCCGGCGGTTTCAACCCGGAAGGCATTCGGGTCGGTGATGCCGGCAAACGCCAGGGCAAGGCGGCCAAGGTCTGGGACCAGCGCGAATACAAGAACCTCGACGACTCGGTTGAGCTGGGTACGCGCAACATTAAGGTCGCGCTGCGTCGCTTGCGCAAATTCGCCCGTCAGGGCGCGGCGGAAGAACTCGATATCGATGGCACCATCGACCACACCGCCAAGGATGCCGGCCTGCTGAACATCCAGATGCGACCGGAGCGGCGCAATACCGTCAAGCTATTGCTGCTGTTCGACATCGGCGGCTCGATGGACGCCCATGTGAAGATTTGCGAGGAGCTTTTCTCGGCCTGCAAGACCGAGTTCAAGCATCTGGAGTACTTCTACTTCCACAACTTCATTTATGAATCGGTGTGGAAGAACAACATGCGCCGCACCTCCGAGCGCACGTCGACCATGGACCTGCTGCACAAGTACGGTGCCGACTACAAAGTGATCTTTATCGGTGACGCCGCCATGGCGCCCTATGAAATCACCCAGGCGGGCGGCAGCGTCGAGCACTGGAACGAAGAAGCCGGTTACGTGTGGATGCAGCGGTTCAAGGAGAAGTACAAGAAGCTCATCTGGATCAACCCGTATCCGAAGGACACCTGGGGTTATACTTCGTCGACCAATATCGTGCGGGATTTGATCGAGGACCAGATGTATCCGTTGACTCTTCGTGGGTTGGAGGAAGGGATGCGGTTTTTGTCCAAGTAGAAATTCGTCGCCTGTGAAGGCCTCTTCGCGAGCAAGCCCGCTCCCACATTGGTTTTGTGCACGACACAGATAAAATGTGGGAGCGGGCTTGCTCCGGGCGGCGATCCGACGAAGCTTTTAGCGGTGAGTGAAACGCTGCAAGTACTCGACCTGTTCGCGATGCGCCATTTCCTGCACCACCGGCCGCAACCGCACCTTCGCCCCCGGCAAACACTGCGCCAGCCTCGCCAGCGCCAACGGCGTCAACGCTCCCAATCGCGGATAACCGCCAATGGTCTGTCGATCGTTGAGCAACACAATCGGCTGCCCGTCGGGCGGCACCTGGACTGCCCCCAACGGAATACCTTCGGAAATCATCGGTTGGCCCTGGTACTGCAGCGCCGCGCCCAACAGGCGAATGCCCATCCGGTCGGCTCGGCTGTCGATGCTCCACACGCTGTTGAACGCATCGAACAGGCTCTGCCCGCCAAACTCGCCAATCTGCGCACCGAGCACCAGATCCAGCAATGGCTCACCGGTGAAATCCGGCACCCATTGGCCCGGCAACTCCCGGAGCAATACCAGCGAGTTCCCCGAGTAGCTCAAGGACGCGCCTTTACCCAGCGCATGGCCCATTCCGTCCAGGCCGCCGAGTTCCTCACGCACCACCGTCGCGCTGCTGCCCAGCACTTTCGGTGCATCAAACCCACCCGGCGCCGCCAGATAGGCCCGGGCACCGAGTAGCGGCCGGGTGAATTGCAAACGCTGACCTTTGTGCAACCTGAAACTGCGCCAAGGCGCCAGCGCCTCGCCATCCACCTGCGCACCCAAATCCGCTCCGGCCAGCGCCAGTACGCAATCATCCTCGGCAACGACGGTGAACCCGCCGAGGGTGATTTCGATCACCGACGCATCCAGTCCGTTGCCCAACAGCCAGTTGGCCCAAGACATCGAACGCCAATCGGCCGCTCCGCCCTGGGTCACGCCCAGATGCCGCACGCCGAATCGGCCGGCATCCTGCAACAGGCACAGCGCCGTACTCGCTTCAATCATCAGACGGCTCATGCCTGGGCCTCCAGTGGCGTATCGTCACCGCCCAGGTTAATGAATTCGGCATGGCCGACCGCTTCGAACCTTACGGTGTCACCGGGTTGCATCAAGCTGTAGCCGTCACGGTTGCGATCGAACAGTTTGGTCGGCGTGCGGCCGATCAAATTCCAGCCCCCCGGCGACACCACCGGGTAAGCCGCCGTTTGTCGTTCGGCGATGCCGACACTGCCGGCGGCGACTTTCTTGCGTGGCGTGTTCAGACGCGGCGCGGCGAGCACCTCCTCCACCAACCCCATGAAGGCGAAGCCCGGCGCAAAGCCCAGGGCAAACACCTGGTACTCACGCTCGCAGTGACGACGGATCACCTCCTCCACCGCCAATCCGCTGCGTTGCGACAACAGGCTCAGCTCCGGCCCGACACTCAAGTCGTACCACACTGGCAACACATGGCAGGTACCGCGCGTACGCGCATTGGGCGACAGATCGATCAGTGCCAGGGCAATCAACTCGCGGGCCTGGGCGGGACTCAGTGCGTTCAAGTCGTAATGCACCATCAAGGTGGTGTAGGACGGCACCAGATCGATCAGATGCCCGGCGAATGCCGCGCGCAGACTTTCACTGGCCGCCAGCATCCACGGCATGTTGGTTTCGGCAATTTCATCGAACAGGCGCACCATCAGGCAATCCAGCGCCACAACCTCTACCCGCAGCTTCATGACGCGCTCTGCCGGTTCAAGGCTTCACGGATACGTTGCACGGCAGCGACCGAACTGGCGTTGTCGCCGTGCACGCACAGGGTATTGGCCTGCAAATGCAGGGCACTGCCGTCGCTGGCGGTGAGCGGATCGCCACGGGCGATGGTCAGTGCCTGCCCGATGATTGTTTCCGGGTCGTGATGCACCGCTCCCGGCAGTTGTCGTGACACCAGCCTGCCGGCGCTGTCATAAGCACGGTCGGCAAAGGCCTCGAACCACAGGGTCACGCCGTATTCATCGCCCAGTTGTTGGGCGGCGCTGTTGTCGCGGGTGGCCATCAACATCAACGGCAGGTTGCGGTCATAGGACGCTACCGCTTGCAGCACAGCGCGCAGCAGTGTCGGGTTGGCCATCATGTCGTTGTACATCGCGCCATGGGGTTTGACGTAGCTGACCCGCCCGCCCTGGGCCCGGCAGATACCGTCGAGGGCGCCGATCTGGTAATGCAGGATGTCTTGAAGTTCCTGGGTGGCATAGGCCATGGAGCGACGGCCGAACCCCACCAGGTCCTGATAGGCCGGATGCGCACCAACTTGCACACCGTGGCCGAGGGCCAGGCTGACAGTCTTGCGCATGATGCTCGGGTCGCCGGCGTGAAAACCGCAGGCGATGTTGGCGCAATCGATGAAGGGCATGATTTCCGCGTCCAGACCCATGGTCCAGCTGCCGAAACTCTCGCCGATGTCGCAGTTCAATAGCAGGCGGCTCACACTGAACACTCCTGTAGGCTTTATTCTTTTCAGCTGTGGGACATATCTATAAGACAGCCCCGCAGGTTATCAGTTACTGGGCGTCGAGTTGCTTGCCACGGGTTTCCGGCAGGCTCAGGGCCGCGAGGATCACCACCCCGTAGGAAACCGCCGCAAAGGCACCGATGCCTACACTCAGTGGCACGGTCTGGCTGAGCAGGCCGATCAGCAGCGGAAACAACGCCGCCAGCGCCCGGCCGATGTTGTAGCAGAAACCCTGGCCCGAACCGCGAATGCGTGTAGGGAACAACTCGGTCAGGAATGCGCCCATGCCGCTGAAAATCCCCGAGGCGAAGAAGCCCAGCGGAAAGCCCAGCCACAGCATCACGCCATTGCTGACCGGCAGTTGGGTGTACAGCAAGACAATGGTGAGCGAGCCCACGGCGAACAGGATGAAGTTCTTTTTGCGTCCGAGGATGTCGGTCAAATAGGCGCTGATGACATAACCGACGTAGGACCCGACGATCACCATTGCCAGATAACCGCCTGTGCCGAGTACGCTCAAACCGCGCTCGTTTTTCAGGAAAGTCGGCAACCAGGACGTGATCGCGTAGTAGCCACCCAGCGCGCCGGTGGTCAGCAACGAAGCGCGAATCGTGGTGAACAGCATGCCGGGGGCGAAGATCTCGTAGAACTTCGACGGATTGCTCGGCTCCTGTTTAGCCTTGGCCTCACGGTAGATTTCCGGGTCTTTCACCAGTCGGCGAACGAAGATCACGAAAATCGCCGGCACGATGCCAAGGATGAACAGCGCGCGCCAGGCGTCTTCCGGTGGCAATACCGAGAACAGTAGCGCATATAGAATCGCGGTCAGCCCCCAACCCAGCGCCCAGCCGGACTGCACCATGCCCACCGCCTTGCCACGGTCCTGGGCACGAATCACTTCGCCGATCAGCACCGCTCCGGCCGTCCACTCGCCGCCGAAACCGAAGCCCATCAACGTGCGGGCAATCAGCAGTTGCTCGTAGCTCTGGGCAAAGCCGCAGAGGAAGGTGAAGAAGGCAAACCACAGCACGGTCAGTTGCAAGGTGCGCACACGACCGATGCGGTCGGACAGAATCCCCGCCACCCAGCCACCGATGGCCGAAGCGATCAGCGTGCTGGTGTGAATCAGCCCGGCCTGGCCGGTGGTGATGCCCCACATGGCAATCAGGGTCGGCACCACGAAGCTGAGCATCTGGGTGTCCATGCCGTCCAGGCCATAGCCGATCTTGCAGCTCCAGAAGGTGCGGCGTTCCTGCTGATTGATGTTGCGATACCAGTCGAAAGGTCCCGGGCGGGCCGAGGCTTTCGGAATGAAGGGGGTGTCGGGCGCACTCATGGCAAATCTCCGCGCTGATTTTATTGGTATTGTTCTGAGCCCCGACGACGCCTATCGTGGGAACCGGATGCGCCGATTTTTGGACGCGCGCCCCTGCTGCGTCCAACTAATAAAAACCCGCCTTAGACATAAGAAATCTTTATCCCATGAACCTGAAGTTTCTCGAGACCTTCGTCTGGGTCGCCCGACTCAAGAGTTTTCGCCTGACCGCCGACAAGCTCTTCACCACCCAGGCCTCGATTTCCAGCCGCATCGCAGTGCTTGAAGGCGAGCTCGGGGTAAAGCTGTTTCTGCGGGATTCACGCGGCGTAAGCCTGACGCCCGAAGGCCTCAAGGTGCTCGATTACGCCGAGCAGATGATGGACACCATGCAGGCACTCAAGCAGTCGATCGAGACCCGCTCGAGCAAGGCCGGACGGGTGCGCATCGGCGTGATGGACACAGTGATCCACACCTGGCTCAGCCCGCTGGTGGCGCAGATGACCGATCACTACCCACTGGTGGAAATCGAGCTGGTGGCCGATACCTCGCTCAACCTCTGCGATCAGCTGCAAAAAGGCTTCCTCGATGTGATCCTGCAAACCGACCTGCTGCGCCAGGAAAGCGTGCGCAGCCTGGAACTGGCGAGCCACCCGATGGGCTGGATTGCCGCCAGCAACTCCCTGTACAACCGTGAGTATTCAGGCGTCGCCGATCTGGCGAAAGAGCGGATCATTACCTACTCGAAAAACTCTCACCCGCATCAGCAAGTGCTCGCCCTGATGCAGGCCAATGGCGTGACGGCGCCACGGCTGAATTGTGTGAACTCGGTGTCGGCGATTACCCGGCTGCTGCGCGACGGCTTTGGCATCGGCGCGTTGCCTCCGGTGCTGGTGGCCGAAGAGCTGGCACGGGGTGAACTGACCCTGCTGGACATCGATCAGCGACCACCCGACCTGCAGGTGGTGGTGTCGTGGCGAGTGGGCGTGGAATGGGTCGAGGAGATTGTGACGTTGTGTCAGCAAGTGCTGGAGGAATATGCGCGAAAGGTGGGAGAGCGCTACATGGTCTTGAGCAAACCCCTGGCCAGCCCCTGAAAAGGCAACCCCTAATGTCATAAGTAGTAATTGCTATCATTTGCATTAATATTTTGAAAATGTATTCTCTGCGCGCACTTAGCTAAATCACTGTCCAGAAGGAGTCGGACTCGATGCGCGCTTACACGCAAAAACAGCAGCAATTGCTCTCAAACTGGAGCGAAGCTCTCGGCACTCCGGCCTTCCAGTCCCAACGCATCACCCTCGACCATTTGAGCAATGCCCTGGAGCCCGCCGCGCAGCGCAGCTTCCAACGCCTGATCCAGGCGCTGTTTCGCGAAGGCCTGATCAACCCTGACGCCTGCGAATACGACGACAACAGCCGTTGCTGGTTGCCGCTTGGCGACGGTGCGCGGCTTTGCTTCGATCACCTGTCGAGCGGAAGAATGAACAGTTGGGACGTTCGCGGCAGCATCGTCCTGCACACCCCCGACAGCCTGCCCCACAAAATCCAGTTGCCCAGCGAACTGCTCGCTCACCTCGGCACTCAGCTCAACCCGCCCGCCTCCCCGCAGGTACTGGAACGTCTGGCCCGCGAACTGGACGATAGCTACAGCAACGACACCCTGTGCCTGGCGTTCCACCATGGATGGACCGAGCGCCTCAGAGAGCAGATCGACACCGAGCACGACGACAACTTACTCGCTTGGCTCAAAGCCAGCCCCGACCATCAGAACCCGACGTCATTGCTCGAACAGTGGGGCACGCTCGGCCACCCCTGGCATCCGAACTACAAGACCAAACTGGGCTTGAGCGCTGCACAGGTCATCGCGTTCTCGCCGGAATTCGAAGCGAGTTTTCCGATTCTGCTGTGCGCCCTGCACCGTCAGTACGCACACGTCGAGTCACTGGCCGGCACCGCCGATTACTGGGACTGGTGGCAGGGCCACTTCCCGCAGGCCGCTGAACAATTGCAGCACCATTTGCAGCAACGGGGCCTGGAGGCAGCGGACTATCTCCCGCTGCCGTCGCACCCATGGCAAGTCAATCAAGAACTGTCCAGTTCGTTTGCCGGCGAGATCGCCGACAACCTGCTGATCGTCACCGACATCGTTGCCTTCACCGGCCACCCGACCATGTCCTTCCGCACGGTCGTACCTGAGGCCAGCCGCGTTGCGCCGATGGTCAAACTGCCGGTGGCCTTGCGACTGACCAGCGTACAGCGCACCGTGTCGCCGCGCTCGGCCCGGATGGGACCGCGCATCAGCCAACTGATATTGCAGATTCTCGATCATGAACCGCAGATTCAACGCCTGCTGAACATCGTGCCGGAGCGCATCGGCGTTCATTACGCGCCACAACCGGCCAATGACGAACGGTCCCGGCATGCCGCCGTGTTGTACCGCGACAACCCGCTGACCCTGCTGCAAGAAGGCGAACTGGCCGTGCCGGTCGGCAGCCTGTTCGCCGTCAACGAATTCGAACAACCGTTGCTGCGTGACTGGGTGCAACTGGCTCAGGGCCGTGACGACAGCGAGGCCATGCTGGCGTTCTTCGATGATTACCTGTCGATTGCCGTCCCGAGCCTGCTGGGCATCTACCTGATGTATGGCGTGGCGTTCGAAGCGCACCAGCAAAACAGCTTCATGGTGATGGGTGCTGACGGGCAGTTGAATCGGCTGCTGCTGCGAGACTTCGGCGACATTCGCATTGATCGCAAAACCCTGCACGCCAAGGGTCTGGATATCCAGCTGCACGATCCGAAAATGACCCTGTTCGACGACGCCGGTTTTGTCCGCGACAAGCTCCTGCACACCACGTTCATGTGCCACCTCGGTGAGTTGACGTTGCTCTGCGCCCGCCACTGGAATGTGCCGGAAAACAGCCTTTGGGATCGCTTGGCCATGCACGTTGAACAGTGCTTCGAGAACGTGCGCGAGCACGTCGAACCGGCGCGCTGGGAAAGCGAGCGTCACGCCCTGCTGGAACAGGACTGGCCAGCCAAATCGTTCATGCGCATGCGCTTGCACGACAGCCACGCCGACATCGTCGGACGCCTGAGTAATCCGCTGCGAACCAACGCCAATGCTCGCTGATGGTCGTGCATTACGACTGCTGATCGTCATCCAGTTTGTCTCCATGGGCGCCATGGAAATGAGCGGCCCGTTCTGGCCCTTGCAGATCCAGCATCTGCTTGGACCAGAGGGCGCCGGCTACACCGCACTGCTATCGGCGCTGGTGTATGCCGGCCCGATGCTGGCGGCCATGCTGCTGACGCCAGCGTGGGGACGGTTGGGTGATCGCACCGGGCACAAGCCGATGATCGTTCGGGCGTTGCTGGCACTTGCGCTGTGCCAGGGGCTGGCGGCGCTTACCCTCGACCCGTGGCTGCTGGTGGGCATTCGCGTGATGCAAGGCGCATTGGCCGGTTTTCTCGCCGCCGCGCAAGCCTATGCCCTGACCTGTTGCGACAGCTCCCGGCGCGGTCACACCCTGGCCCGCCTGCAGTCGGCAACCGCCGTCGGCTCGCTGATCGGCCCGGTACTGGGTGGCTGGCTGATGGACATCTCGGGGTTTGCCCTGCTCTGTTATGGCGCGTCGGCGATTTGCCTGGTGTGTGCACTGGGGAGCTTTTTCCTGCCGGCCGACAAGGCGCGTGCCTCGACGAAGAAACCGGTTGCGCCTGTGGCCCTGCCTAAAGGCTGGCTCAGTGGAATCCTGTTGGTGATCGTGTTGATTCAAGCCGCGAAGATGATGCCGCAACCCTTCTACGCGCTGTACGTCGCCGACATTCTGCGCGCGCCGGGCTGGCTGATTGGCGCTACTTACGCGGCGAGCGCCGCGACCCTGGCCATCTCCGCACCGCTGTGGGGGCGTCTGTTCGACCGCTGGCAGCCGGCTTACACCTTGCGCGTCATCGAAGGCGTTGCCTGGCTCTGCGCCCTGACGCTCGCGGCCACGGCACTGGCCAGCGAATGGCTGGGTTTTCTCGTCAGCCGGTTGGTCTGGGGCATCTGGCAAGGCGCACTGCTCCCCGTCGCCTATGCGCTGATCGCCAACACCGTGTCTTCAAGCCAGCAGGGTTTTGCCCTCGGCCTGGGCAACAGCGCGGCCAAGGCTGGCGCTCTGCTCGGTGCCGTCCTCGGCGGGATCGGCATGGGGCTGGTCGGGCTGGCCCACAGTTTCTGGTTGGTAGCGTTGACCTACGCACTGGCCGCCATCGGGATCCGCTGGGTGCGCTCTTTCAGCTCCACACCAGCCCCCGCAATCGTATCTGCCCACACTTATCACGACTAAAAAAGACCACCTCATGACCCGAACCAAACTTTCCCTGTTGATTCCGTTGCTCGGCTCCGTCGGCACCCAGGCCTGGGCCGAAGACACCGACCAGCAACCCGGCACCTTAAACATGCAGGCCACCGTCGTTTCCGCGACGCGCAGTGAAGCGACCATTGCCTCGATTCCAGGCTCGGTCCAGGTGATCGACGAACAACAGATCCGCCAACAGAGTGGCGCCGGGCGTCGGGTCTCCGACATCCTGGGGCAACTGGTTCCCGGCCTGGCGCCGTCCAGCGGCGGGATGAGCAACTTCGGCCAGACCCTGCGCGGGCGCAACATGCTGGTGTTGATCGACGGCGTGTCGCAGAACGCCACGCGTGACAACTTCCGCCAGCTCAACAGCATCGCACCGGCCAGTATCGAACGTATCGAGGTGGTTTCCGGCGCCAGCAGCATTTATGGCGCCGGTGCTTCCGGCGGCATCATCAACATCATTACCAAGCGCAATCAGGGTCAGGACCTCGCCTACAGCAGTAAACTGGGCCTGACCACCGGCAACAACCTCAACAGCAAGGGTTTCGCCTACGAGGCCTTTCAGAGTGCGACCGGGCGCAAGGATGCCCTGGACTGGTATGTGTCCGCCGACCTGACCCAGCGCAACGATCAGTACGACGGCAACGGCAATCGCATCCCTCAGGACACGTCCCAGGGCAGCAACATGGACACCGACACCTATGACCTGCAAGGTCGTTTCGGTTACGAACTGGATGCCGACAAAAAACTCAGCCTGTCGCTGCAGGACTACAAGGACCAGCAGGACACCGGCTACACAAAAGACCCGAACAACCGGCAAGAGGCCGTGGCGGTCAAAGGACTGAAACTCGACGACCAGCCCTACACCCATAACCAGGCGGCCAACCTCAACTACACCGACAACGACTTCTACGGCCAGGGCCTGCAAGTGGAAAGCTACTGGCGCCGGGCCGATGCGCTGTTCTTCCCCGACCTGTCGCGGGGCAAGGCCGGGATCTCCGACAACAACAGCGTGCAGGATGTCTACGGCCTGCGTGCAGCCGTCGACACGCCGTTGCCGGCTATCGGCAGCGCCACGGGCAACCTGGTCTGGGGCGCTGACTATGATCACGAACGCTCCCGCCAGCGCGGTGACCAATACACCCTCAATGGGCTGACCTACACCAAGACCGGCACCACTTACGAGTTGGGCCCGGATATCGAAACCACCACCAAGGCGCTGTTCGGGCAGATGTCCTGGGACATCGGAGACTGGACCTTGCGTGGCGGCGTGCGCCGCGAATGGATCGAAAGCGAGGTCTCCGACAGCATCGCCTACGGTCAGATCGTCCAGACCGGCGTACGCGCCATACTGCCCGGTGACACCCTCAAATACGATGCCACGCTCTATAACCTGGGCGCGGTCTATCACCTGAGTGAACATCAGGACGTCTTCGCCAATTACAGCCAGGGGTTTTCGCTGCCGGACATCCAGCGCTTCTTGCGTGACGTGAGCAGCACCTTCGACATCCAGAGCCTCAACGCCCAGGCCATCAAGGTCGATAGCTACGAGCTGGGCTGGCGCGGTGACTGGGACCAGTGGCAGGCCGACGTCACCGTCTATGAAAACACCTCGGACGTGACTCAGTTCTACGATGCCAATGAACGTGTCTTGCGTCTGATCAACCAGAAGGAGCGGGTTCGCGGCATTGAAAACAGCCTGACCTACCGCGCTACCGATCACTGGTCGGTGGGTGGCACCTATGCCTGGGCCAAAGGCGAAACCCAGCAGAACGGCAAATGGATCGATCTGCCGGCGACACGCATTTCTCCGGCCAAGACTACGCTGTTCGTCGGCTACACCGAAGACGACTACTCCCTGCGTCTGCAAGGCATGCACCTGGCCAGTTACGACGCCGCCGCCAAGGACAACAACGGGCGCGACATCGAAGGCTATACGCTGGTGGACCTGCTCGGCTCCGTGGACTTACCGGTCGGTCGCCTGGAAGGCGGGGTGTACAACCTGACCGACCGCACATACGTCAACCTGTTCGCCCAGGCCAACGCCAGAGCGCCCTACCCCAACGCCGAAGGGCGTACCTTGAGCATGACCTATTCGATAGATTGGTAATCAAACAAGGAGCCGGCTTGCCGGCTCCTTGACGCTCAAGGGTGTTACAAGCCGCGCAAATCCCGCTCTTCGATCGGCCGGCTCTGGCGCAGACGCTTGCCGCCCAACACCACCCAGTCAATCAGCCGGAACAGGCACTCGATCCCGAACGACAGCAGCAACGCGCCGCTCATACCCCAGACCATCGCTTCGGGCGTCAACAGGATCTGGTAGCTGTAGCCATTCCAGGTTTCCTTGCGGATATCCGGATCGGCAGCCAGCATCACCTGCAGGAAGCGGATGTACCACGGGCCCTGCATCGCCTGGAATTGCTTGTCCAGCGCCAGTTGACGGGTCAGCAGGTTGCTCAGGCTGTCGGCGTCACTGCGAAATATCGGGTCTTCGCTCGCGCGGTAGTGGGCCACCAAGGCTTGCATGTCCCCCTTGAAGAACTGATTGGCGGTGTTTTGGAAGCCGCTCAGGCTGGTCTGCGCCTCGATCAGGTGCGCCTCGACCCGTTTGGCATAATCGCTGATGAAGCCCGGCACCTGGACACCGATCAACAGGCCCGCCGCGAACAACACCAGCCGTAGATAACTGAGCAACATGCAAGGAGTCCTTATTCGGTCTGGCCCTGGCTGACGCATTCGCCGCGTCGCCACAGGCTCCATTGACCCGGTTCGTAACGGGTCCAGGTTTCGTTTTCGGTCAGGGGTTCGGTGGCGATGACGGTCACCACATCGTTCGGCGTGGTTTCAGCCTGAAAATCGACGATCACGTCGACATCTTTCAAGCGCGCTGGGCCAAACGGTGCGCGACGGGTGATTTGTGCCAGCTTGGTCGAGCAATAGCAGAACAGCCAGTCGCCGTCGCTGAGCAGACAGTTGAACACGCCTTTGCTGCGGTACTCGGCGCAAGCGGCCACCAAGTCAGGCAGCAAGGCTTCGACCTCGACCGGCTCGGGAAACGCCGCACGCACACGGTTGAGCAAATCACAGAAAGCCGCTTCGCTGTCGGTATCGCCGACCGGGCGATAGAAACTGGCCACTGGCTGGAAGTCCGCCAACTGGCCGTTATGGGCGAAACACCAATTGCGCCCCCACAGCTCACGGACGAACGGATGCGTGTTGGACAGGCAGACCTTGCCGACATTGGCCTGGCGGATGTGCCCGATCACCACTTCGCTCTTGATCGGATAGCGCTGCACCAGGTTCGCAACTTCCGACTCGCAACTCGCCGCCGGGTCCTGGAACAGCCGCAGCCCACGGCCTTCATAAAAGGCGATGCCCCAGCCATCGCGGTGCGGGCCGGTACGCCCGCCGCGCTGCATCAGCCCGGTGAAGCTGAACACGATATCGGTCGGGACATTGGCGCTCATGCCCAATAACTCACACATGCTCGGACTCTCGCTCAATCGCAGGGGCAAGGTTACAGACGGGGTTCGACTCGCATCCGCTGAGGGCTGCTCGGCACAGGCGGACGACCGTAACGATCATCGCCGGCACCGCCAAACGGTTGATCGTCCTCGGGCTCATCGGCACGGGCGGCGGCTTTGGTGGCGGCCTCACGTTCCTTGCGGGCGTTGGAGGCGCGTTCGATAGGGAAACGGATCGCCACCAGCACCAGATAGAGGCCGAACGCGATCATGCTGTACATGAACAGATCGGAAATCGCCCGCCAGGCGTTGTTGCCGACCTTGAACAGCAGGTCGAGTGCGGTAATGGCGACAGCCGGTGCGACTTTGTCCTTCACCGGGTCGATGATGGTCGGGCTGAACAGCAGCACGGCCATCGCCAGCCGCAGCGGCTCGCGCAGCCAACGCCACATCCAGCGGGTCAAGCGCATCCACACCAACAGGCAGCCCAAAGCGGCGAAGGCGTAGAGGCCCCAAGCGATCAGATAGTCGTTCTCGGTCATGGTGTCCATGGCAAGGCAGGCAAAGAGGCGCTTATGATAACGGCTTTTCGCCCGTCAGGCTGCATCAATGCCTGACTGTCGGGTGCTATCCAGGTTGCCAAGCCCCTATTCCGTACACTGTTCGAGAGCCCTTCATGCCCCTATCCGCCACCATTCACGACGCTCCGATTGCCCGCAAGGCTGAAGGCTCCGATCCGTATGCCTGGCTGCAAGAGCGCGACACCGAGGCAGTACTCGACTATCTGAAAGCCGAAAACAGCTATCAGGAGGCGCAAACCGCCGACCAGGCCGGATTGCGCGAAACCCTTTTCGAGGAAATCAAGGGGCGGATTCTCGAGACCGATCTGTCCCTGCCCTCGCCGTGGGGACCGTATCTTTACTACACCCGCACCACGGCGGGCGATGAGTACGCCCGGCACTACCGCTGCCCGCGTCCGGCCGATGACAGCCTGACCCTCGACGAAAGCCGCGAACAACTGCTGCTGGACCCCAACGAACTGGCCAAGGGCGGCTTCTTTTCCCTGGGTGCGTTCAGCATCAGCCCGGACCATCAGCGCCTGGCCTACAGCATCGACTCCACGGGCGATGAGATTTACACGCTGTTCGTGAAGGAATTGTCCGATGGTCGTGTCAGTGAACTGGAATTCCAGGACTGCGACGGCAGCATGACCTGGGCCAACGACAGCCTGACGCTGTTCTTCGGCGAGCTGGACGACACCCATCGTCCGCACAAGCTGTATCGCTATCGCCTGGACGGCACGGCGGCCGAAGAAGTGTTCCATGAGCCGGACGGGCGCTTCTTCATGCATTGCTATCGTTCAAGCTCCGAGCAGCAATTGCTGCTGTCCGTGGGCAGCAAGACCACCAGCGAAGCCTGGGTCCTCGACGCCAACCAGCCGCAGCACGCTTTTACCTGCATCGCGCCACGGGTCGAGGATCATGAGTACGACGTCGACCACGGCGTACAAGACGGCCAATGGACCTGGTTCATTCGCAGCAACCGTGACGGCATCAATTTCGCCTTATACACCGCCGCCGATACCGGCGCCGCGCCCACCGAAGCCGACTGGCAGAACCTGATCCCCCACAGCGACACGGTGATGATCGACGGTATCAGCCTGAACTCCGGGGCCATGACCCTGAGCCTGCGGGTTGGCGGCTTGCCGGTCATTGAAGTTCACCCACAAGGCCGGGCGCCATATCGCGTGCAACTGCCGGATGCGGCCTACAGCCTGCATGTGCAAAACAGCCTGGAGTTCGAAAGCGACCGTATTCGCCTGCGCTACGAAGCGTTGAACCGTCCGGCGCAAATCCGTCAGCTTGAACTGGCGACCGGCGAGCAGAAAGTCCTCAAGCAAACCCCGGTGCTCGGCCCGTTCGATGCCGACGCATACGTCAGCCAGCGCCTGTGGGCCACCGCGCCAGACGGCACGCAAGTGCCCATCAGCCTGGTGATCAAACGCGCAGACCTGGACAAACCCGTGCCGCTGTACCTCTACGGTTATGGTGCCTATGGCGAAAGCCTCGACCCATGGTTTTCCCATGCGCGCCTGAGCCTGCTGGATCGCGGCATGGCGTTTGCCATTGCCCACGTACGTGGCGGCGGCGAACTGGGGGAAGCCTGGTATCGCGCCGGCAAGCAGGAGCACAAGCACAACACCTTCAGCGACTTTATCGCCTGCGCCGAACACCTGATCGCCCAAGGCTTCACCACTGCAGCGCAGTTGGCGATCAGTGGAGGCAGCGCCGGTGGCTTGCTGATCGGCGCGGTGCTCAACCAACGGCCGCAGCTGTTTGGCGCCGCCATTGCCGAAGTGCCGTTCGTCGACGTACTCAACACCATGCTCGACCCTGACCTGCCCTTGACCGTGACGGAGTACGACGAGTGGGGCAACCCTGAAGAACCGGACGTCCATGATCGGATCAAGGCCTACGCCCCGTACGAAAACGTCACCGCGCAAGCTTATCCGGCGACCCTGGTGATCGCTGGCTACAACGACAGCCGCGTGCAGTACTGGGAAGCGGCCAAGTGGGTGGCGAAATTGCGCGCAACCAAGACCGACAGCAATCCCCTGCTGCTCAAGACTGAACTGGGTGCCGGGCATGGCGGGATGAGCGGTCGATACCAGGGATTGCGTGACGTAGCACTCGAATATGCATTTTTGTTCAAGGTTCTAGGCATTGCCTGAGGAACTTGGGCCGACGAACCGGTCTTAATTCCGCACAAGACAGGCCGATACACTGCATATCCCCATAAGAACGGCTCAACCCCGGAACAACAGACACTACAAAAAAGACCGTGACGACATGTCTGAACCAACCTTTCTGAACAACGAAATTCGCGACTGGCTGATGGATTGCGGCCTGTTCAATCAACTGCTGCCGGCGGACTTCGCCGCGGCTTCGGGCTATTTCAGTATCAGCACCATTGCCCAAGGCGAGGAGATTTTCCAGGAGGGTGATGCCGGCAGTTTCATGTGCATCATCCACACCGGTCAGGTGGCGGTGCAAAAAACCAACGCTGACGGGCAGCGAGTCACCATCGCCACGTTACGCAGCGGCCGCTCATTCGGTGAAATGGCCGTGCTGGATGGCGAACGGCGCTCGGCCAGTTGCGTGGCCGCGAGCAACTGCCAGTTGCTCAACCTGGGTAAGGACTCGCTGGAAAAGATGCTCAACGACGCACCGAAAATCGCCGCCAAAATCATCCGCGCCCTCGCCGTGTCCCTCTCCAAACGCTTGCGCATGGCCGACGGCCAACTGCTTTCGCAGCAGGTCTAGCCACCCGGTGACTTGGCTTTCGGCGGATTGGTCTCCAGGCCCGGCACGGGCTGGTCCTTGATCGGCGGGCTCGGCATCTCGATCGGCACCAACGGCGGACCGCTACTGCCGGGGCCGACTCTAGGCAAAGGCGCCGGGGTGATCTGCGGGTACGGTGTAGGCGTCGCGGTACCGGGCGAACCGGGCATCGGCGCGGGGCTGACGGGAATCGATTGCAGCTGTTGAGCCTGCACTGCAGTTATCGAGAGCGCGGCCAGGGCAATGACCGTTAGAATGGTGCGCTTCATCAATGGCTCCGTTGGCCTTGTCGTCATGAACAGGCTACTCCCAACTGCGTCTGTTTGCCCTCCCGAGTTCTGCCAATTTTCTTCAAGTGAGCCCCATGAAACGTTTCGTTCTGCTGGACACCACCCCCATCCCTGAAAACGGCGGCGCCCTGTGCCTGTTCGAATACGGCGAGGATTTTGTCATCAAGATCCAGGGCGGCGACGGCGGACAATTGATGAACACGCGCATGCACGGCTCCGAAGATGCCTTGGCCGAGATCCCGTGCCGCAAAGTCGCCGGCCGACCAGATTCACGAGTGCTCATCGGCGGCCTGGGCATGGGCTTCACCCTCGCTTCGGCGCTCAAGCATCTGGGCAAGACCGCCGAAGTGGTGGTCGCTGAATTAGTGCCTGGCGTCGTGGAATGGAATCGCGGGCCACTCGGCGAAAAAGCCGGAAACCCGCTTCAAGACCCGCGGACCGTTATTCGCATGGAGGACGTGGCCAAAGTCCTGCAGGCCGAGCCCCAAGGCTTCGATGCCATCATGCTCGATGTCGACAACGGCCCCGAAGGCCTGACCCAGAAAGCCAACAGCTGGCTGTACTCCGCCGGCGGCCTGAGCGCCTGCGCCAAGGCCCTGAGACCAAAAGGCGTGCTGGCCGTGTGGTCGGCCAGCGCTGACCGGCAATTTTCCGACAAACTGAAAAAAGCGGGTTTCAAGGCCGAGGAAGTACAGGTCTTCGCCCACGGCAACAAGGGCACCCGCCACACCATCTGGATTGCCGAGAAGCTCAAGGGCTAGGCTAAACTTCACCCTATAACCGTCATTAGTCTTTCTACAAAGGTGAACCCATGAGTTCGTCCACCCCGACCAACACTTCGAAGCTGGATCGCATCCTCGCCGACAACCAGCGCGACAAGGAAATGGGCTACCGCGACAAGGCCCTGAAGATGTACCCGCACGTCTGTGGCCGTTGCGCCCGTGAATTCTCCGGCAAGCGCCTGAGCGAACTGACCGTGCACCACCGCGACCACAACCACGACAACAACCCGCAGGACGGCTCGAACTGGGAGCTGTTGTGCCTGTACTGCCACGATAACGAGCACTCGCGTTATACCGACCAGCAGTATTTCGACGAAGGCTCGCTGAGCACGCCGAAAATCGCGAAGGCCACGCACAACCCGTTTGCGGCGTTGGCAGGGTTGATGAAGAAAGAAGACTGAAGTTCTTCGGTACCTGAATTGGCTTCTTCGCGAGCAAGCCCGCTCCCACATTGAATCGCGTCCGTCCGGACACCTCGGTCAACTGTGGGAGCGGGCTTGCTCGCGAAGACGGACGTCCACTCGCCACCAATCTCAAACCGAACACCCCCGCCCCAATCCCCGTATAATCGCGCTTTTTTCCCGAAAGGCACCCCGCTCGTGGCAGACAAACGGTACAGCTGCATTGGTTTGTATAACCCCAAATCACCGGAGAACGTCGGTTCGGTGATGCGCGCCGCTGGCTGTTATGGCGTGGCGTCGGTGTTCTACACCGGCAAGCGCTATGAGCGCGCCGCCGATTTCGTCACCGATACCAAGCGCGTGCACTACGACATCCCGCTGATCGGCATCGACGACCTGAAGAAAATCCTGCCCCTCAACTGTGTACCCGTCGCCGTGGAACTGGTCGAGGGCGCCCGCCCGTTGCCGGAATATACCCACCCGGATCGCGCGCTCTACATCTTCGGCCCGGAAGACGGATCGCTGGATAAAGAGATTCGCGACTGGTGCGAAGACGTGGTCTACATTCCGACCACCGGTTGCATGAACCTGGCCGCCACGGTCAACGTCGTGCTCTACGACCGCATGTCCAAGGGGCTCAATACCCGCTCCGGGCCAAAATTCCGCTAATCGCCGCACATCCGATTGAACGAGCTGCCCGCCCCGGCTGTCAGCTTGACTATCGATCCCTGAAGCCTGGAGACAGACCATGAGCGAACTCAAACGCGTCGAGCGTATCGAATCCACCCCGTTCCAGAGCCCTTCCGAGCAGAATGTGCAGGGCTGGGAGCGCATCGGTTCCCTGGCCGGTGGCGTGGTGATGGTGGGCAAGGGGCTGCGACGTGGCGGGATCTTCGGCCTGATCCAGGTAGCCATCGGCGGCGTGGCCCTGGCCCGTGGCATTACCGGCCACAGCTCGGCGAAAAGCCTGCTGGAAAAGGGCCGCCAGGACATGAACAACGTGCGGGCGAAAATCCAGCGGGCGGGGGAAGAACTGAGCCAGTTGAAGGCCAATGCCGAGGCGGCGACCAAAACCGCCACCGTTACCGGCAATGATTCCTTGAGGTCACCGAAGACCGGGGTTTGAATCGGGATTTGCGCTGAAGCCACTGGCCTCTTCGCGAGCAAGCCCGCTCCCACATTGGTTTTGTGTCTGGCACAGATCAAATGTGGGAGCGGGCTTGCTCGCGAATGGTGGTATTACTGAATCAATTCGGTACTGAGCACTTTTGAAGAACCACCGATCACGCTCTCGCTGAGCTGAACAAACGCCTGGGTATCGATAACCCCCTGCCGCATCGCCCCGCGCAGCACATCATCCAGCGACCGCTTGTTGTGGGTTTTCAGGCGAATCTCACGATCCAGCTCCTGCAGCAACACCACCGCCCTGGTCACCTGAACAGTAGTGATCTGATCTCCACGCAGCGTGGTGACTTTCTGGCTGCTCCCGACCAGTTTGCCGTGCAGGCTCTCGTAGCGCTCATCGCTCATGCCGCCGGCCCGGCGCATCAGTTCGATGGCGTAATACTCGGCAAAGCCTTCGCTGATCCAGTCACTGCGCTGGGTGCCTTTGATCCGCCCGAACATCTGGGCCAATTCGCGGACCAGGGCACTGGTGCCGCTTTCGCTGACCAATGGCAGACGGCTGTTGAGGTAGATCGACTCGTGCGCCGACTGGCTGCCGCGCCACATTGGGTCATTGGCCCCGACGATCAGCAGTTTGCCCGGGTGTCGCGGATACAGCGCCTGCACTTGCGGCCAGACGAAGGTCAGCAGCGTCAGCACATCCATACGGCGCATGCCCTGCCCCAGCGGCGAGGCGACGGTGACCTCGGTCTCGCCCAGACGGGTACGGCGGCTGCCGAGCTGGCCAGCGAGCATCCAGCCCGTGGGCCGGTCGAACAGTCGGGAGGGGTTGTCGATACGGAATTTATTCGGGCCGATTCGTGGCCACGCAGTTTCAATGCTTTTCCAGCCACCGGGCAGCTCGAACTCCAGGTGTGCAACCAGTTCGATGCCGTCCTGTTGATCGAGTCTGGCAGCCGGCACCAGATCGTCGCCGCGCATCAACGCCCAGTTTGGCGTCATGCGCGTGTCAAAGCTGCCGTTCTTGCGCCCGTGGCTGATGTTCACGCGGTAGGTCAGGCTGGCCTTGTCGGCAGCCGGATGCCACACACCGCGCGCCGCTTTGCCGGGGGTCATCTGCCATTGGCCGTCAGCCTTGAAATCGCTGTAGTGGCTGCCATCGCCGAGGTCGAAATCCAGGCTGCGTACCGCCGAGCCCTGGGCGAGCGTCAGGCGCACTTCGGCCTGATCGCTCTGGGGCAACAGGCGCACGTGGTAATCCAGATTGACCTTGTTCGCAGCCCATACGGGCGAATTCACGGCCAGTAATCCAACGACCCACGCCTGCCGCCATCCCACAGCCATACACACTCCTTCGTGAAACGTTGAACCTCAGGCAGTCAGCCTGCGCGGAAAATCAGGTGATCTTCCCAGTCATCCTCCGGCACGCTGCCTTCGGCGAGCATGCGCCCGGACTGGGAAATCCGCTCGTGATGAACGGCATCGCGATCACCACACACAAGGTGATGCCACAACGGCAGGTCCTTGCCTTCACTGACCAGGCGATAGCCGCAGGTCGGCGGCAGCCATTTGAATTCGTCGGCCTTGCCCGGCGTGAGCTGGATACAGTCCGGCACGGAGTCACGACGGTTGGGATAGTCCTTGCACTGACAGGTTTTCAGATCCAGCAACTTGCAGGCGATGCGCGTGTAATAGACGCTGTTGTCGTCTTCGTCTTCAAGCTTTTGCAGGCAGCACAATCCACAGCCGTCGCACAGCGACTCCCATTCCTCCTGATCGAGTTGATCGAGGGTCTTGCGTATCCAGAACGGTTCTACTTTGGCGGCCATGGTTCGAGTATCGACATCAGGTGGTGAAAAGGCCGCCAGTCTAGTGCCCGTAGCCCCTTGGGCCAAGCATTGGCGACTGTCGGTAGAACGGGCTTGTCAGTTTTTGCGCCGCCAAGTAGGGTTTTGCGTTGCTCCCACTTTCAAACGTAGCCAGGAATCTCTTGATGAGTGCCAACCCACGCGTTGCCGATTACGCCATTCACCCTCAGTTCACCGAGCGCTGGTCGCCCCGTGCCTTCACTGGCGAAACGATTCCAGAGCGAACCCTGCTGAGCTTCTTCGAAGCCGCCCGCTGGGCACCCTCGGCCTACAACTCGCAACCCTGGCGTTTCCTTTACGCACGTCGCGACACGCCGAACTGGGAGCGTTACCTGGGCCTGCTGAACGAATTCAACCGCAGCTGGGCTCAACATGCGTCGGCCCTGGTGATCGTGATTTCGAAAACCACCTTCACCGCGCCTGGCGCCACCGAAGAAACCCCGGCCCTGTGGCACACCTTCGACACCGGTTCCGCCTGGGGCCACCTGGCCTTGCAAGCGAGCCTGAGCGGCTGGCACACCCACGGCATGGCCGGCTTCGACCAGGAGCTGACCCGCAAAGAGCTGAACATTCCTGAAGGCTACGCCCTGCACGCGGCCGTCGCGGTGGGCAAGCTGGGGGACAAGGCGAGCCTGGCGGATTACCTGCAAGCCCGTGAAGAGCCAAGCCCGCGTCGTCCATTGAGCGAGTTGGTGGCTGAAGGTGACTTCACCCTCTAACAGCAAAAGATCGCAGCCTGCGGCAGCTCCTACAGGTGTACACATAACCCTGTAGGAGCTGCCGCAGGCTGCGATCTTTTTTCGTTGCGCCTTAGTACCCGCGATCGAAATCCACTTCCCCGCGCAACGCCTCTCCTGCCTGATACGCCCGCAGGTTCTCGACAAACAGCTTCACCATCATCGCAGGCGAAGTCGGTGCCGAGCTGTGGCCGGTCAGCAACAGGCCCCAGGCCGTCCAGAACGGATGACGCTGGGGCAAGGGCTCCTGACGGCACACGTCGATCACTGCGCCCGCCAGATGACCTTCCTTCAAGGCTTCCACCAGATCCGCATCGACCACCGCCACACCGCGTCCGGCGTTGATGAACAACCCGGTCGGTTTGAATTGCTTGAACAGCGCCGCGTCGTAGATATCGTGGGTTTCCACGGTGTTCGGCAGCAAATTGACCACGTAATCGACTTCGCCGACCAGCCGCGGCAGATCCGCCAGTGAACCGACCTCGATAAACGGTGCCTGCTCCCGCGCCGTGCTGGCAACGCCATACAACTCGACGCCAAACGGCACGAGGAACTGCGCGACACTTTGACCGATATCACCGGTGCCGACGATCAACACCTTGCGTCCCGCCAGGCTCTGGACCTGGCGACTGTCCCACTTGCGCTCGACCTGGCTGACCAGTCGCGCCAGTACTTCACGTTCGTGACCAAGCATATACGTGAGCACGTACTCGGCCATGACCTGGCCGAAGATTCCGACCGCACGGGTCAGCCGATAGTCCCGCGGCAAACCATCGGCCAGCAGCGGCGTGATGCCGGCCCAGGTCGATTGCAGCCATTGCGGTTGATGGCCCTGGCGCAACAGGGTCGCCAGCAAATCAGGCTGGCCGAGCCACACCGGGCAATCGGCGGCCTGGCTGGCCAGTTCGGCGGAATCACCGCTGGTCAGCACCTCCAGATCCGGTGCCGCCTCGCGCAACAGTTGGGCGTACACGGGGTGGTCGTGTTCAGCAATCAGGACGCGCATGCTTCAAACCTTTCAAAAACGGTGCAGACGGCCGCCGACGGAGCAAGTGCTCCGCCGATGCTGCCAATCGCTAAAATCAATCAGTGTTTCATAACCACGCTGAACAGAGTCTGTCTGCCGCTCACATCGGATCGTTGCGACGCAACAATTCTTCCGGCAGGTGCTCGATATACTCGTCTTCGGCAGGTGGCATTTGCAGGTGATATCCCTGTTTTTCGAGGTTATCCAGCACGACCGTGATGTCCTCGCGCGACAGTTTGCGCTCGGGGCTCAGCACCAGGTCGAACGCGTGGATGGCCTTGCCGAAGGCTGCCATCAGGGACTCCGGCACGCGCTCCAGAGCATCGCTCTTGAGCACATACAGGTACATTTCGTTTCTCTTCGAGCTGCGATAGATGGAACAAATACGTTTCAAGGCTGTTCTCCGGCGTTGGCCAGGCTGTCGAGCAGCGCCTGGCCCATCAATTCGCGGCGCCAGCCACGCAGCGAATCAGGCAATTGGTAGGGACCATTGGGGAAGCCACTTTTAAGCAGCGCTTCCAGGGTTTTCTTGCGCAGCATCAGTTCCGGCGCGATGTTCAGGCGCTCGGCTTCGGCCTGGCCTATGGCCTTCATTTGTTTGAGCAACGCAGCAGCATCCACCGGCAACGGCTCCGGCACGGCTGGCGGCCATTGATCAGGCGACACACTGCCAGAGCGCTTGATCAGATCAAGCAGAAACTCGCCGTCCTGACGCACGGTACGCGGGTGCATGTCTTCGATTTTCGCCAGGGCGCCGAGGTTATCCGGTTGCGTACGCGCCAGCGGCCACAACGAATGCTCGCGGATAATCCGGTTGCGCGGCAGATCGCGGACCCGGGCTTCCTTTTCGCGCCAGGCGCAGAGCTCACGCAAAACGGCGAGTTGGGCGCGGGACAGCTTCCAGGCCAGCTTGGCATCGCGATAGACCTCATACGGATCGATCTCGCGGCGCAGGTTGGCCACCAGTTCGGCGCCGTCTTCCAGGACCCAGGCGTATTTTTCGTCAGACAACTTTGGACGCAGCTTTACGAAAACTTCAGCCAAATGCACGGCGTCTTCGGCGGCATAGCTGATCTGGGTTTCGGAAAGCGGACGTTGCAGCCAGTCGGAACGGGTTTCCCCCTTGGGCAGGTCGATGCCGAGCACCTCCTGCACCAATCGCGAATAGCCCATGGAAAAACCGAGGTTCAGGTAAGCGGCAGCCAGCTGCGTATCGAACAGCGGCGCCGGCAGGCTGCCGGTCAGGCGTAGCAGGACTTCGAGGTCTTCGCTGCACGCGTGGACAACCTTGAGCACCGCCGGGTTTTCCAGCAACGCGGCCAATGGCTGCCAGTTGTCGATGGTCAGCGGGTCGATCAGATAGGCGCGAACGCCATCACCGATCTGCAGCAGGCCGGCGATTGGGTAGAAGGTGTCGACCCGCATGAATTCGGTGTCGAGGGCAACGAATGGCAACTGCTGCCACTCGGCGCACAACCGTCCGAGGCTATCGTTGTCGCGAATCCAGTGAATATCGATGGCCACACGGCTCTCCCTTGAAGAATGGCGCGCAGTATATATCGCCCCCGGCGATTTCCGCGCATCCACTGAACAAGAGCGTTAGCGAAAATTACTGCGTGACATAAAGAATAGTCCTACAAAGCCGAGCTAGCTGGTCTTACCCAGCACGTAGACCCGCATGCGCGCGCATCCGGGGAAAAAGTCCTGATGGCTGAGCAAACGGAAACCCGCCTGCCTGAACTCGCTTTCCACCTCGGTCTTGCTCGGTAACGGCCCTTCCACACCCGAACGCGCGCCCTTGAAAAGACCGTCGAGGCGCACCGCGACAATCACCGTATCGCGACTGACCCGGTAAAACTCGCCCAGCATCGCCAGACGATGTTGCGGGTTATGGAGGTGCTGGAACAGTTGCATGCAAAAAATGCAGTCAACCGCGTTCTCCGACAAGCCAATCGAGAACGCGGAGCTTTGGAAGGTCTTGACCCGCTTCAACAGGCTCTGCGAATGATGTGTCCGGGCATGATCGAGGATGTCCTGGGACGGATCCGTCGCGAGGATCACCCGATTCGCGTGCTCGGCCAGCACTGGCCAAAACCGCCCCACACCACAAGCCACATCAAGGATCAAGCCAGGCTCGCCAGCGACCTTGAGTGCATTGTGCACCAGGCGCTCCTCACGCCAGAGCGCCAGACGCCCGCCCAGATCCGGTGCTTGCGGCCGGAGGCAGACGCGCGCGTGCTCCTGGTCGTAGCGCCGGGCGATCTCAAGCTCGATGGCGGATGGGGGCTGAGCGGACATGTGCAATGGCTCTTGGTAAAAGTTCTACTGACCGCAGGTCGGCGGCCGCCGCGAGAAACAGAATGGGAGTGCTCAATCCTTGGCCAACACGCCGTCGGTCACTGGACCACGACATCCTGCAAACATGTCCAGATCCTGGTTGTAGACCTTGCTGTTGACCTCCAGCAGCCCAAGCATCGAATGGAACAGGTTGTCCTGGCTCAGGGATTTTTCACGGCTCTGTTGCAAGCAGCGGGTATCTACCGCAAACGATTTTTTATAGCTGTCGGAGAACCAGGCAAACATGGCTACATGCTTTTGCTGCTCCGGTGCCAGCATGTAAGGCGTGCCGTGGAGGAACAAGTTGTACTCACCCAGGGACTCGCCGTGGTCCGACAGATACAGCATCGCGGTATCCACTTTGTCCTGGTTGTTGCGCAGCAGATCAATCAAGGTCGACAGCACATGGTCGGTATAGACCAGGGTGTTGTCGTAGCCGTTGACGATACTTTCGCGACTGCAATTGTTCAGGGCATTACTCTCGCAAACCGGGGTGAAGCGCTCGAACTCTTTCGGGTAACGCTTGAAGTACTCCGGACCGTGGCTGCCCATCTGGTGCAAGACCAGTACCGTGTCCTTGTCCAGGGTATCGATGAAATGCTGCAGCCCTTGCAGCAGGATTTCGTCGCGGCATTCACTGTTGGCGCACAGCGCCGGATCTTTCAGACTGCTGACGTCCTGAAGGGTGACGCGATCGCACGTACCTTTGCAGCCAGACTGGTTGTCACGCCAGATCACGTCGATACCCGCGTGCTTGAGCACGTCCAGCAGACCTTCTTCGTTCTTTGCCTTGCTGGCGTTGTAGTCCTTGCGCCCCATGTTGGAGAACATGCAAGGCACCGATACGGCAGTTTCAGTACCGCAGGAATGCACGTCGGTGAAAGCGATCAGGCCATCTTCCTTACTCAGTTTCGGAGTGGTGTCACGGTTGTAGCCAAGGATGCCGAAGTTTTCCGCCCGGGCACTTTCACCCACGACAAGCACCGTCAGGGATTTGCGCCCGTGAGTTTGCCAGGCCGGATTGCGCCGGGCATCTTCACCGAGCTTCACAAAAGGTTGATGTGCAGACGCGACCTGCTCACGCAAGAAACCAGCCGAGGCACCAATGTAATTGCTTGGCACCACCATCAGGCGCAACTCGTGGTGATTGCGAAACAGCGAAGACAGGCCTTGATAGTTAACCAGTGCAACACCACCAATGACCGCTGCCGAGGCAAACGCCACCAGAACTTTACTGAGTAGTTCACGGTGCCAACGACGATAATTAATCGGCATCTTCCACAACAGCCAGGACGGTAAAACGCCGAGCAGAAGAATATAAACAAATAATTTTAGCGACAGTAAGTCACGCACTTCCGTGGCATTGGTTTCAGCGAAGTTACGCAACATGCCGGTGTCGATCAGAACACCATACTGGCTCATGAAATACGCCGCACCAGCGCTGGTCATGAACAGCAGGGTCAGGACCGGCTTGAGCAGCGGCCGGAATGCCAGCAGGGTCAGCACAATGTTGAAAGCCGCAAAGATCATCACCCCGAAGGCCACGCGCATGACGATGCCTTTGCCATCGGACGCGGTGATTTCGAACAGGTGTTGCCAGAGTACATAATTGAAGCCAACTAACAAAAATGCACTGGCAATCAGCGTCACCCATTCGGGGCGCACGGATTTAATCTTAAGCATGAGTTTCGGCGGGTCCTGAAAAAAGGTGTCTCCGGCAAATGTGAAAATTTCATTTACCGAGACAGCCCTGATTTTAGGTAGCCAACCATCAATTTTTTGTGAAAAATAAGCCAACAATTAGTTGGCTTATTTATCCCGCCTTACACTTACAGAGCATTTGAGAATGGTTCAGCCCTGATTCAGATCCGACTCAGGCCTGGTGCAAATACCAGCGCCAGTCCTGCTCACCGACCTCCCCCATGAATTGACGATATTCAGCGCGCTTCACCGCAAGGTAGACGCCGAGGAATTCGCCGCCGAAGGCTTCCCTGGCCCAACTTGAACCCTCCAGCGATCGCAAGGTGGTCAGCCAGTCTGTCGGCAACAGTTTCGCAGCCTGGGCATAGCCATTGCCTTCCACCGGCGCACCGGGATCGAGCTGTTCGCGGATACCGCGATGAATACCGGCCAGAATCGCTGCAGCCGCCAGATAGGGGTTGGCATCTGCGCCACAGATTCGGTGTTCGATGTGCCGGGAATACGCCGGCCCGCCAGGTACGCGCAGGCTCACGGTGCGATTGTCCACGCCCCAGGTGGCTGCCAGGGGCGCATAGCTATTGGCCTGGAATCGACGGTAGGAGTTGGCGTTGGGGCAGAACAGCAACAGCGAATCGAGCAAGGTACTGAGCATGCCGGCGACGGCCTGCTTGAGCAGTGGCGTTCCATCCGGGGCCTGGCTGGCGAAGAGATTGTTACCGTCCTTGTCCGCCAGGCTCACGTGCATGTGCATCCCGGTGCCGGCCAGGTCATCGAAAGGCTTGGCCATGAAGCAGGCTGTCATGCCGTGCTTGTGCGCCACCCCCTTGACCAGACGCTTGTAGCGCACCGCCTCATCCATCGCCTGTAGCGCGTCGGAGCGGTGCTCAAGGGTGATTTCCACTTGCCCCGGCGCGTATTCGGAAATGGCCGTGCGCGCCGGAATCCCCTGGAGCTTGCAGGCGCTGTAGAGATCGGCCAGGAATGGTTCGATCTGTTCAAGCTCGCGCAACCCATAGACCTGGGTACCGTGCGGACGCCCGCCATCGACATCCCGTGCCGGTTGAGGTCGGCCATTGCTGTCGCGTTGCTGATCGAGCAGGTAGAACTCCAGTTCCGCTGCCATGACCGGGTAATAACCGTCGGCCTGCAAACCCTCGATGACTTTGGCCAGCAAATGACGAGGATCGGCAATGGTGGCGGGCATTCCCTCCGTCGGGTGCATGCTGACCTGCACGGCTGCGGTTGGTATCAGACGCCACGGCATACGCGTGAGGCTGCCGCTGACCGGGTAGGCCCGGCAGTCGATATCACCGACGTCCCAGACCAGCCCGGAGTTTTCCACGTCGTCGCCGTTGATGGTCAAGCCGAGGATGGTGCTCGGCAATGGCCGCCCGCTTTCATACACCGCCAACAACTCGTCACGATGGAGCAACTTGCCCCGTGGCACACCGTTGTTGTCGAGGATGAACAGCTCGAACATTTCAATGTCCGGGTTCTGCTCCAGAAAGGTCAGGGCTTCTTGTCGGGTGGCAAACGAGGTCGTGGCACAACTCATGGGAACTCTCTTTTTCCGTGTCAGACGGGCACCCAAAAGCACCCGCACGTTAATCCCGCCATCGAGCGGAATATGTAGGAACAATCAGCGGAAAAAGCAGGAATCCGGCGGGCGCGCATGGCGGCAATGCCACAGCGCCCAGAAAGCCAGTTCAGACGGAAGTGCAGAGAGGTTTGGCGCGGTGGCGGGCGTGAATCGACGACCAAGGCTCGACGCCCGAGCGTCGATGGATGCCTTGAGGTGGATTGCGACTGGCCAACCGTCCATAGAGAGAACCGCAGAAAACAGATGACCCGCAGCGTCACACGACAGCTTAAGTCGTTAAATCAGGATTTGAAGAACCTTGGATATCGTCTGGCTAAACATTTAGCTGCGACATGTATTTAATTTCTAAATACTTCGCCGGAATTTCTGATTTGCCGCCTCCAGGCCACGCGCGCCTAATCGGAACCCTATTGTTCTAGGTCCGATCATGGAAAACACCCGAGCCACTTCCCGCCCTGCCCTCTGGCTCATGTTCAGCATTGTCCTGGTTGCCCTGAACCTGCGCCCTTCCATGGCGGCTGTCGGGCCTCTGCTGTCGGCGATTCGCGACGACATTGCGCTGAGCTTCAGCCAGGCTTCCCTGCTGACCATGTTGCCGGTGACGGCCATGGGACTGGCGATGTTTGTAGGCCTGCGCGTCAGCCAGCGATTCGGCGAGCAGCGCACGGTGGTGTTCTCGTTGCTGATCATCGGCGCGGCCACATTTTCGCGGTTGTTCCTTGATTCAGCCGCGCAGTTGCTCCTCAGCGCAGTGCTGGCAGGTATCGGGATCGCCTTGATCCAGGCCCTGATGCCGGCGCTGATCAAATCCCGCTTCAGCGACCACGTTGCCCTGTGCATGGGACTCTACGTCACGTCGATCATGGGCGGTGCCGCCATGGGTGCTTCCTTTGCGCCGCTGGTGATGGAGCGTACCGGCAGCTGGCGTATGGGCCTGGCGATCTGGGCCGTTCTCCCCGTGCTGGCGTTGCTCTTCTGGCGTAGGCAAAGCGCGGGGATGCCGACACTGGACTCGAGGGCATGCAGTAAAGGTTCGTACTTCGCCAATTCCCGCGCGTGGTTACTCGCTATTTTCTTCGGCCTGGGCACTGCGTCCTACACCTGTGTTCTGGCCTGGCTGGCGCCGTACTACGTGGAAAAGGGCTGGAGCGAACAGCATGCCGGATTGCTGCTCGGGTTTCTGACTGCCATGGAAGTGCTGTCGGGCCTGCTGACGCCCGTCATCGCCAACCGCAGCCGCGACCGCCGCGTCGTGCTGATGGTGCTGCTGACACTGATCATCGCCGGTTTCTGCGGACTGATTCTGAGCCCACGGCATTTGAGCCTGATATGGCCATGCCTGCTGGGGCTGGGCATTGGCGGCCTGTTCCCGATGAGCCTGATCGTATCGCTGGATCACCTGGACAATCCCGTGCGTGCCGGTGGCCTGACGGCATTCGTGCAAGGCATCGGCTACTTGATCGCCGGCCTGTCGCCGTTGCTGGCGGGGATCATCCGCGACCGGCTCGGCAGTTTTGAATGGGCCTGGTGGTCGCTGACGGCGGTCATGGCGCTGATGATGCTGATGGTTTTGCGCTTCAACCCAAGGCACTACAGTCGCCACATCCATTGATCCGGAGCCTGCCATGAAAACCACCGGTTTTGCCGGCGCTCACGCCAGCATGCTGCTTTGGGCCTTGTTGATCGCCGCATCGTTTTCCGCGGCGGCGCAAGTCAGCCAGGCCATCGACCCGATCCTGCTGACCGGTTTGCGCCTGCTGTTTTGCGCCTTGGTGTTTCTGCCACTGTTACTGCTCAAAAGCGATGCCGTCATGACCGCCCGCGCGCTGTTCGGTCACGCGGTGCTCGGCCTGCTGCTGGCGCTGTACTTCGGTTCGCTGTTCGAAGCACTGCGCTACACCTCGGCCGTCAATACCGGGACGATGTTCACGCTGGTACCACTGATGACCCTGGGTTTCGAAGCCGTGTTGGCACCTGACAGCCGTCTGAAACGACGGATTGTGCCGATGCTGCTCGCCGCCGCTGGGGCAGTTTTGTTGATCATGAAAGGCACCGGCCCCAGCGAGTTGCCATCGCCCTATGCATTGACGGTGTACGGCATCGGTTGCCTGGCGATGGCGCTCTATGCCCCCCTCAGCCAGCGCCTGAAAGCCGATAGCCTCAAGGGACGCGGGCCCGTGCCCTTGACGTTCTGGAACATGCTGTTCGGTGCGCTGTTTCTGCTGGTGTTCTGTGGATTGAGTGGCGGTTGGCGCTCGGCATCACTACTGACGCTCAACGATTTCTATTGGCTGATGTACCTGGCGGTGTTCGCCACTCTGGCGACGTTCTGGCTACTGCACCGGGCCATCGGCGTGATCGCACCGTCCTCGGTAATTTCCTACATCTACGTGAGTACGCTGTTCATCACCTTGTTTCACTGGCTATGGGGGCGCCAGATGCCGCTGCCGCTGGAAATGGCCGGCGCGGTGCTGGTGGGTCTCGGCATGTTCGCGCTGTTGATGTCCAGCCGCCGCGCCGTGTCGGCGATGGTCCAGGGTTGACAGGGTCTTGGGCGAAACGTCCTGCAAGGCGTTTTCCCTGCTCGCTCATTCCGCTAGGATGATTCACCCACCTTGCACACGGTCAGCGCAAGGGACGTAGCGAGACGCCATGGATGCTGAACAGTAATTCGCTTAGAAAACTCGACATGCAGGACCTCATGGTGTTCGTCGCCGTGTATGAGCAGAACAGCGTCACAGCCGTATCCGAGACGCTTTGCGTCAGCCAGTCCACGGTAAGTTACTGCCTGAAAAAAATGCGCACCGGCTTCGAGGACGAGCTGTTCATCAATACCCGTACCGATGGCATGCAGCCCACCGGCAAAGCCAGCGCGATGTACCCTCACGTGCTGAAAATCCTCGAAAGCATCAATCTGTGTCACGCAGGCTTACCCACATTCGATCCGGGCCTGCAACCCGTGACCTTCAATATCTGCGCACCGGAATACTTCGAGCAACTGATCCTGCCGCGCCTGTTGAAAACCTTCGACCTCGCCGATCTTCCGGTGATGGTCAATGTGTTCAAACTCCAGGCCGATATCCCAGCCGAAGCGTTGCGCGAAGGCAGCCTCGACCTGGTGATGTGCTTCGGCCCGAACTTTCATCGCAGTCACGTTGACTTCAAATCGCAGACGCTGCTCGATGATGATCTGGTGTGTGTTTTCGACAAGCACGCCACACCGACGGAACCACGCCTGAGCCTGCAAACCTATGTCGAACGTCGACATGTGTTCCCGACACCCTGGACGTCCGCCACCAACATGGTCGACGGCTGGCTCGCGCAGCAGGCACAACAGCGCCAGATCGTCGCACGCGCCAACAGCTACAGTGCAGCGCTGAAGCTGATTACCGGCACCGACTATGCCCTGACCCTGCCCCGGCGCATCCAGCGATTGCTGGCCAGTGCAGACACCTTCAATCACTGTGAAGCGCCCGAAGGCTTGCCGGGTTTCAGCCTCGACATGCAGTGGAACCAAAGTGTCGATCAGGACAGCGCCAACATTTGGCTGCGAGCGCAAATGATCCGGGCCTGCGTCGAGCAGGAAACGGCCTGATACTCAGTTGTTGATGGCGGTCTTGCTGTAGGAGTCGCGATCGATGTCGAGAATTTCCACGCACAACTGGACCTCAATGCTGCTCCGCCACTCACACAGGTCCTGCACTACCGCCAACAGGCTTTCAGACAGCTGTTTCTTGATCTCTGAGGAACGACCACTCAACAGCGCCAGTTTCACATGCACGAACGCCCGCTCAGCCAGTGCCGTGCCGACCTTGAACGTCTCGACCTTGACCGCGCGGCTCTTGATGTCGAATTCGGCAGCAAACTGACCGGAACCCACCAACGTATTGTTCAACCGCATCAATGCCACATCGGCATTCAGATCAGTCAGGTTGGCGGTGTATTCCATGTGCAGGTGAGGCATGAGTCAGTTCCTGTAAGTGGGTGGAAAGATCGTACATATAGCACAGCGCCGCCCTGTTCATTCGGGCAGCGGCAAAACGGCACGCTCACTCATGAACGCTTCCAGGCGCGAGCGCAACCAGCGTTCGGCAGGGTCGGTATCGACATGACTGAGCCAGACCATGGACAGGTCCAGGGTGGGTGTCTGGATGGGAAAGGGTTCCTTGAACAGCACTCCCGATGCAGCCATCGCCTCGGCGGTGTAGTCCGGCAGGCTGGCAATCAGGTCTGTCCCGGCAAGCAGGGCCGGCAAAGAACTGTATTGCGGGACCGAGAGCACCACCTGGCGCGTTCGGCCGATGTCCGCCAGCCACTCGTCGGCGTAGCCACTGACGTTGGCGGTATGGGACACCAGCACGTGCGGCCGGGCGCAATATTCATCGAGGGTCAGCGGTGTGTCGGAGGCATCGGCGCGCAAAATGCTGGGCTGGATGTGCCGCAGCAACTTGCGCTTGGCATTGGCCGGCAAGCCACGGGTCTGGCTGATACCCACCGTGATATCGCCGGACGCCAGCAAATCGGGAATCCGCCAGTAATCGACATGCTGCACCACAAATACCACGTTGGGCGCTTCCTGGCGCAGCGCTCGCAGCAATGGCGGCAACAGGCCGAACTCGACATCGTCGGACAACCCGATGCGGAACGACATCGTGCTGCTGGCCGGGTCAAAATCATGGGTCAGGCTCAAGGCCACGGACAACGAATCCAGCGCCGGCGACAGGTGCCTGATGATTTCTTCGGCCCTTGCCGTCGGCTCCATGCGATGGCCAACACGTATGAACAGCGGGTCATTGAACATCGCACGCAAGCGGTTGAGCGCGGAACTGATGGTCGGCTGACCGAGAAACAGCTTCTCCGCCACCCGAGTGACATTGCGCTCGAGCATCAGCGTTTCGAATACCACCATCAGGTTGATATCCGCCTTGCGAAGTTCGTTGCGATTCATCCACTGCCCCCCGATCCCTAAATCTGCAGACAGTTTAGGTAGCGGATGCGACTGCCGTCTATCCGACTCAGGTCCAACAGCCTGACGCAGGTTGAAAACGAAGCTGCCCTGAACGAGCAGCTTCATCCTCCTCAAACTAGATTTCCTTGATCGGGGTCTGCTCGCAGGTCCCCTTGATCAAACTGATTGCATGCAGGCAATCGGCCTTGTTGACGTACGCCTCCCCGCTGGCAATCGTTTCATGATTCCCTGCCCTCAACCGCCAACGCCATTGGCCCTTGCCAGTCAGGACAGTGCCGCGGATTTGTCTGTAAATCTCAAAATACATTGCTCGCTCCTTGCGATTGCTGGTGACCGCAGATCGGTGATCTGCGGTCACCAGAGTAAAGGAGGCGCTTCCAGGGCGATTACTTGCAATGTCAGGGGATATTTCGCACAGGTGACCCTGAACAGCTGCGTGCGAACTTTCCTGCGGACAAAAACAAAACCCCAATTGCTTTCGCAATTGGGGTTTCGGAATTTAATCTTGACGATGACCTACTCTCACATGGGGAAACCCCACACTACCATCGGCGATGCATCGTTTCACTGCTGAGTTCGGGATGGGATCAGGTGGTTCCA
>Ga0209281_1000273_pt1 | contig 99174 bp, 89 predicted proteins | sample MedtruBG_FD_187514 | JGI IMG/M metagenome (GOLD analysis project Ga0209281, IMG submission 187514) | Root nodule microbial communities of legume samples collected from California, USA - Medicago truncatula BG (SPAdes) (version 2) | ecosystem: Host-associated > Plants > Roots > Nodule | place...
GTCTTCTTATTTGAAGCCGTAGCTGCGTTGGCTGCGCTCAGTTACCCGAATCACTTACCCAAGTAAGCTCATCGGGATGCCTTCCCTTGCCGCCTTGCTACAACTCCAACTAATTTGGGCAAACTTTTGGTCTTCTTATTTGAAGCCGTAGCTGCGTTGGCTGCGCTCAGTTACCCGAATCACTTACCCAAGTAAGCTCATCGGGATGCCTTCCCTTGCCGCCTTGCTACAACTCCAACTAATTTGGGCAAACTTTCGGTCTTCTTATTTGAAGCCGTAGCTGCGTTGGCTGCGCTCAGTTACCCGAATCACTTACCCAAGTAAGCTCATCGGGATGCCTTCCCTTGCCGCCTTGCTACAACTCCAACTAATTTGGGCAAACCTTTGTCCGGTTTTAATAAAACGTGGCTGGAAAATGCAGTAAGGTACAGGCAGCTCAAATCAAAAAGGATAATGAAATGACTCTGCACTGTGCCTTCATCGGCTTTGGTAAAAGTACCACCCGCTATCACCTTCCGTTCGTACTCTTCCGTAAAGACAAGCTCAACGTGGCCCACATCTTCCGCCGTAGCGAAAAGCCGGAGCTGGAACAGCAGCCGCAGTACGCCGGGATCCACTTTACCAGCCAGCTTGATGACATCCTCAACGACCCGCAGGTCAAGCTGGTGGTGATTTGTACCCACGTCGACAGCCATTTTGAGTACGCGAAAAAGGCGCTCGAAGCGGGTAAAAACGTGCTGGTGGAAAAACCGTTTACCCCAACGCTTGCCGAAGCGCGAGAGCTGTTTGCTCTGGCGAGCGAGAAGGGGCTGGTGGTCACGCCTTACCAGAATCGCCGCTTTGATTCCTGCTTCCTGACGATGAAAAAAGCCATCGAGAGCGGCAAGCTCGGCAAGATCGTGGAAATTGAAAGTCACTTCGATATGTATCGCCCTGATGCGCCCGCGAATCCGGGCCAACCGGCGGACGGCGCTTTCTACGGCCTGGGCGTGCACACCATGGACCAAATCATCTCCCTGTTTGGCCGCCCGGAACACGTCGCCTATGACATCCGCAGCCTGCGCAATAAAGCCAACCCGGACGATACTTTTGAAGCCCAGCTGTTCTTTGGCGATCTCAAAGCGATCGTGAAAACCAGCCACCTGGTGAAAATCGATTACCCGAAATTTATCGTGCACGGCACCAAAGGCTCGTTCGTGAAGTACGGCATCGACCAGCAGGAAACCAGCCTCAAAGCCTACATCATGCCGGGTGAGCCAGGGTTTGGCGCGGACAGCAGCGTAGCCACGTTGGAGTACGTTAACGAAGCCGGTGAAACGGTGCGCGAGGAGTGGAAGCCGGAAGTGGGCGACTATGGCCGCGTCTACGATGCACTGTACGACACGCTGATCGGCGGCAAGCCTAATTACGTCAGAGAAATTGAAGCTCTCACCAACCTGGAAATCCTGGAGCGCGGTTTCGAACAGCCTTCTCCTGCGACAGTAAGCCTCTCCTGAGAGTATTTTGACTCCTCTAACTCGTTCATTTTTTTTGAACAGAGGAGTCAATTTTCACCCTCTATGATCCTCCGCTAAATGGGTCCACACTTGTCCCATCAAACGAATTGCGGAGGACATAACATGATCTACTTAAGAAAAGCACAGGACCGCGGCCATGCGAACCACGGCTGGCTGGACAGCTGGCATACCTTCTCTTTTGCCGACTATTATGACGCCAATTTTATGGGCTTCTCGGCGCTGCGGGTCATTAACGAAGACGTTATCGATGCGGGCCAGGGCTTTGGTACTCATCCGCATAAAGACATGGAAATCCTGACCTACGTGCTGGAAGGCGCGGTTGAGCACCAGGACAGCATGGGCAACAAAGAGCGTGTCCCCGCGGGTGAATTCCAGATTATGAGCGCCGGAACCGGGATCCGTCACTCCGAGTACAACGCCAGCCAGACCGAACCACTGCGCCTGTACCAGATTTGGATTATTCCAGAAAAAACCGGGATTACGCCGCGTTACGATCAGCGTCGGTTTGATGCTCCTCAGGGGCGCCAACTGGTGCTTTCTCCGGATGCACGCGACGGCTCGCTGAAGGTTTATCAGGATATGGAGCTGTCCCGCTGGGCGCTGGCTAAAGACGAGCAGTCTGTGTATCAGATTCCGGCCGACCGCCGCGTCTGGATCCAGGTAGTGAAAGGCGACGTGTCTATTAACGGCACGCAGGCAAAAACCAGCGATGCGATCGCGGTCTGGGATGAACAAGCGATTTCCGTTCATGCCAGCGAAGCGAGCGAGATCCTGCTGTTCGATCTGCCTCCGGTATAACGTTACCCGTCACAACCCGCCCCTGAAAAAGGGGCGGGTTTTCTTTTGTCCGTGCTAAACTCGGCTGTCGAAACTTCATAAGCCAAGCAGGACGATGAAAAAGAAAAGACCGGTACTACAGGATGTTGCGGATCGCGTTGGGGTGACCAAAATGACGGTCAGCCGTTTCTTACGTAATCCTGACCAGGTATCTGCCGCGCTGCAGGTTAAAATTGCCGCCGCGTTAGATGAACTGGGCTATATCCCGAACCGTGCGCCGGATATTCTTTCTAATTCAACCAGCCGGGCCATCGGCGTCCTGCTTCCTTCGCTGACCAACCAGGTGTTCGCCGAAGTGCTGCGCGGCATTGAAAACGTCATCGATGCCCACGGCTACCAGACCATGCTCGCCCACTACGGCTATAAGCCGGAGCTGGAGCAGGAGCGTCTGGAATCCATGCTGTCCTGGAACATCGACGGGCTGATTTTGACCGAGCGCAACCACACGCCCAGAACGCTGAAAATGATTGAAGTTGCCGGTATTCCGGTGGTGGAGCTGATGGACAGCGTCTCTCCTTGCCTGGATATCGCCGTGGGCTTTGATAACTTCGAAGCGGCTCGCCAAATGACGGCCAACATTATTTCCCGTGGGCATAAGCACGTTGCCTATCTTGGCGCGCGCCTCGACGAACGTACCCTCATCAAGCAAAAAGGTTACGAGCAGGCGATGCTCGACGCCGGGCTGACGCCGTACAGCGTGATGATTGAAAACTCCTCTTCTTATTCCACCGGTATTGAGCTGCTGCGTCAGGCGAAACGGGAATATCCACAGCTCGACAGTATCTTCTGCACCAACGATGACTTAGCGATTGGTGCGGCGTTTGAATGCCAGCGCCAGGGCCTGCGCATTCCGGAAGATATGGCGATTGCCGGTTTCCACGGCCATGACATCGGGCAGGTGATGGAGCCGCGGCTGGCGAGCGTGCTCACCCCGCGAGAGCGCATGGGGCGTATCGGGGCAGAGCGTCTGCTGGCGCGAATTCGCGGTGAGATCATTACCCCAAAAATGCTCGATTTAGGCTTTACGCTGTCGCCCGGCGGCTCGATCTAAGCCGAAAATTTTATTTGATACAGCTCACACTTATACACTTTGCAAGCTAATGGTTATTGCTTATTGCTCAGCCAGACCGGAAAATGTTATCGGTAACAGTTACCCGTAACAAACCAGGCGCATTGCTTTGTGTCAGAGTCGGAGCCATCATGAGTACTACTAATCACGACCACCACATTTACGTCCTGATGGGCGTCTCCGGCAGCGGCAAATCCGCCGTTGCCAGCGAAGTTGCCCACCAGTTGAACGCCGCGTTTCTCGACGGCGACTTCCTGCATCCCCGCAGCAACATCCTGAAAATGGCCTCCGGCGAGCCGCTGAACGACGACGACCGTACCCCGTGGCTGAAGGCGTTAAATGACGCCGCGTTTGCGATGCAGCGCACCAACAAGGTTTCGCTGATCGTCTGCTCGGCGCTGAAAAAGCACTATCGCGACCTGCTGCGCGACGGCAACCCGAACCTCTCCTTTATCTATATGAAAGGTGACTTCGGGGTGATTGAAAGCCGCCTGAAAGCGCGTAAAGGTCACTTCTTCAAAACCCAGATGCTGGTAACCCAATTCGAAACCCTGCAAGAGCCGCAGGCGGATGAAAAAGACGTGCTGATCGTGGATATCGACCAGCCGCTGGACGGCGTTGTCGCCAGCACCCTCGCATTAATCAACCAAGGCAGCGCAGAGTGAGTACATTAACGCTTGTTTTAACCGCGGTCGGCTCCGTGCTGCTCCTGCTGTTTTTAGTGATGAAGGCGCGTATGCACGCCTTCGTTGCTTTGATGGTGGTTTCTATTGGTGCCGGGCTGTTCTCCGGCATGCCGCTCGACAAAATCGCCGACACCATGCAGAAAGGCATGGGCGGTACGCTGGGCTTCCTGGCGATTGTGGTCGCCCTCGGCGCTATGTTCGGCAAAATTCTGCATGAAACCGGCGCGGTGGATCAGATTGCCGTCAAGATGCTGAAGTCCTTCGGCCACAGCCGCGCGCATTACGCCATTGGCCTGGCTGGCCTGATTTGTGCGCTGCCGCTGTTCTTTGAAGTAGCCATCGTGCTGCTGATAAGCGTCGCGTTTTCGATGGCGCGCCATACCGGAACCAATCTGGTGAAGCTGGTTATCCCTCTGTTTGCGGGCGTAGCCGCTGCTGCCGCGTTCCTGCTGCCAGGGCCTGCGCCAATGCTGCTGGCATCACAGATGCACGCTGACTTCGGCTGGATGATCCTGATTGGCCTGTGCGCCGCGATCCCCGGCATGATTATCGCCGGCCCGCTGTTCGGGAACTTCATCAGCAAATTTGTTTCGCTGGAAATCCCGGACGATATCTCCGAGCCGCATCTGGGCGAAGGCAAGCTGCCATCCTTTGGCTTCAGCCTGTCTCTGATCCTGCTGCCGCTGGTGCTGGTTGGCCTGAAAACCATCGCCGCTCGTTTTACCGCGCCAGGTTCTACGCTGTATGAATGGCTGGAATTCATCGGTCACCCGTTCACCGCGATTCTGGTGGCCTGCCTGGTGGCTATTTATGGCCTGGCTTATCGTCAGGGTATGGACAAAGAAAAAGTGATGGCGGTATGCGGCCAGGCGCTGCAGCCTGCGGGTATTATCCTGCTGGTTATCGGTGCCGGGGGCGTGTTCAAACAGGTGCTGGTTGACTCCGGCGTGGGTCCGGCTCTGGGTGAAGCGTTGACCGGCATGGGCCTGCCTATCGCGATTACCTGCTTCGTGCTGGCCGCTGCGGTACGTATCATTCAGGGTTCCGCTACCGTGGCCTGCCTGACCGCCGTTGGTCTGGTGATGCCGGTTATCGAGCAGCTGAACTATAACGGCGCGCAGATGGCGGCTCTGTCTATCTGTATCGCGGGGGGGTCTATCGTGGTGAGCCACGTGAACGACGCGGGCTTCTGGCTGTTCGGTAAATTTACCGGCGCGACCGAAGCACAAACGCTGAAGACCTGGACGATGATGGAAACCATCCTCGGCACCACCGGGGCGATTGTCGGGATGATTGCGTTCAGCCTGCTGTCTTAATCTCTCTCTTCCGCTCCCGCTAAAAACACCCGGCAATTGCCGGGTGTTTTGCTTTTACGGGTTAAGCTTCGCTCTTCCCGTGACGCTCTTATTCCCTATTAAAAAAGGAGCGCCGCATGAAAAAATTACTCTTCTTACTGTTATTGCCGCTGTTAACCGGCTGCGCGACGCTGGTTAGCAATAATGACGCCACGGTGTATATCGACAGTACGCCAAAGCGCGCTGCTTTTACGATTTTTGATGGCAAGGGAGAGATTGCCGCACAGGGCATTACCCCCCAGTCCGTGACGCTTAAAAAGACGGACGGCAGCTACTTCGGGAAGAAAAACTACACGTTGAGGCTAAAACATGAAGGGTATTACTCCCTGTCGCTACCGCTGGAAACCCGTTTTAGCAACTGGTATCTCTTTGGCAACATCATCTTCTTCGGCGTGCCGGGGTGGCTGATTGTCGATCCGTTATTTGGCGGCATGTATACGCTGAAGCAGGAAAATCTTCATCTCTTGCTGCGAGCGTGCCAGCCGGGGCCGTATCGGTATATGTGTTCGTGAGGGGGAAATAGGGGGTTAGGAGCAGGACTCGATTCGTCCCCTCTCCCTTTTAGGGAGAGGGTTAGGGTGAGGGTTGGTCTTACCCACGCATCCACGTTCTGATCCCATCCAGGAACATCTGGGTGGAAATCATCACCAGCACCAGCCCCATCAGGCGCTCAAGGGCGTTAACCCCTTTCTCACCCAGCAGGCGCAGGAACAGGGAAGATTGCAGCAGAATGGCGACGGTACCGCCCCAGGCCAGCATCAGCGCGGCGACTAAATGGCTCATTTGGTTTGGGTACTGGTGAGACAGCAGCATCAGCGTGGCGAGCAGTGAAGGGCCGGCAACCAGCGGGATCGCCAGCGGCACGATAAACGGCTCTTCCCCGGCGGGTAAACCGGAAGAACTGCCTTCCTGGCCTGGGAAAATCATCTTAATGGCGATAAGGAACAGAATAATGCCGCCTGAAATCGACACGGTTTCGGCCCGCAAATTCAGGAAACCAAGAATTTTTTCCCCGGCAAACAGGAAGATAAGCATCAGCAGCAGAGCAATAAGCAGTTCGCGGATCATAATGGCCCGGCGACGCTTTGGCTCCGTGTGTTTCAGCACCGACATAAAGATTGGCAAGTTGCCCAGCGGGTCCATAATCAGGATCAGGAGCACCGCGGCGGATATGATTTCAGTCATCTGTTTTCCCCAAAATCTGGCAAGTAGTTTCTATTAATAAGCTTTGTTTCTGACACGGCGGATATCATTGATTAATTTCACTTGCGACTTTGGCTGCATTTTGTAAGGTGGAGTGATGTTCTGGCTCACTGCCAGCGCTTACACACGCAATCATCTCTGCAGGATTAAGTCGCTATGAAAAATGTTGGTTTTATTGGCTGGCGCGGTATGGTCGGCTCTGTGCTCATGCAACGCATGGTGGAAGAGCGCGATTTTGACGCCATTCGTCCGGTTTTCTTCTCCACTTCCCAGCTTGGGCAGGCAGCCCCTACGTTTGCCGGCACCACCGGCGGTACACTGCAGGACGCATTTGATCTGGAAGCGCTGAAGGCGCTGGATATCATAGTGACCTGCCAGGGCGGCGATTATACCAACGAAATCTATCCAAAGCTCCGTGAAAGCGGCTGGCAAGGTTACTGGATTGACGCAGCTTCTTCTCTACGCATGAAAGATGACGCGATTATTATCCTCGACCCGGTCAACCAGCACGTCATTCAGGAAGGCCTGAACAAAGGCGTCAAAACCTTTGTTGGCGGCAACTGCACCGTAAGCTTAATGCTGATGTCCCTTGGCGGCCTGTTTGCCCACGACCTCGTTGACTGGGTTTCCGTGGCGACTTACCAGGCGGCCTCCGGCGGCGGCGCGCGTCATATGCGTGAACTGCTGAACCAAATGGGCCAGCTTTATGGCGAAGTCTCTACCGAGCTGGCAAACCCGGCTTCCGCTATTCTGGATATCGAGCGCAAGGTTACCGAACTTGGCCGCAGCGGTAAGCTGCCGGTGGATAACTTCGGCGTGCCGCTGGCCGGCAGTCTGATCCCGTGGATCGACAAGCAGCTCGATAACGGCCAGAGCCGTGAAGAGTGGAAAGGCCAGGCAGAGACCAACAAAATTCTTGCGACTTCAACCGCTATCCCGGTTGACGGCCTGTGCGTGCGCGTAGGCGCGCTGCGCTGCCACAGCCAGGCGTTTACCATCAAGCTGAAGAAAGACGTTTCTATCCCAACCGTGGAAGAGCTGCTGGCCGCGCACAATCCGTGGGCGAAAGTGGTGCCAAACGATCGTGAGATTACCATGCGTGAGCTGACGCCTGCTGCGGTAACCGGCACGCTGTCAACGCCCGTTGGCCGCCTGCGTAAGCTGAACATGGGGCCGGAGTACCTCTCTGCGTTCACCGTCGGTGACCAGCTGCTGTGGGGCGCCGCCGAGCCGCTGCGCAGAATGCTGCGGTCGCTCGCATAATTACACTTATTTAACTGAGGGGCCTTATGGCCTCTCTTTTTTTGCCTGCAATTTAAGGTACAACGAAAGTCATTAATTTATTTCACGAGGAGCCAGGAAAGCGTTGGCTATGCTTAAGTCATCACGCGTCTGCGTTTTGGCGAGTATTGGGCGAACCGGCTGACAGGAGTTAAGCGCCGTTCGTCAGGTCAATGATAAGTGTCGTACCCGCGCGGCGGCGTAGCGCAGGTTGTTGGTGACACATAAAAAAGGAAAATGCCATGTCTGTTCTGCCGGAAAGAGACGTGATCAATGCGCTAATTGCGGGTCATTTTGCCGATCCGTTTTCCCTGCTGGGGATGCACCAAACGGACGCCGGGCTTGAAGTCCGTGCGCTGCTGCCTGACGCCACTGAAGTCTGGGTTATCGAACCAAAAACCGGGCGAAAAGTGGGCCAGCTCGAGTGCCTCGATTCCCGGGGTTTCTTTTGTGGGCTGATTCCTCGCCGTAAAAATGCCTTTCGCTACCAGCTTGCCGTTGTCTGGCACGGTCAGGAAAACCTGATTGACGATCCCTATCGTTTTGGCCCGCTGATTCAGGAGCTGGACAGCTGGCTGCTTTCCGAAGGCACGCATCTACGCCCCTATGAAATGCTGGGTGCGCATGCTGACACGATGGACGGCGTGACCGGAACGCGCTTCTCTATTTGGGCACCGAACGCCCGAAGAGTCTCCGTCGTGGGTCAGTTTAACTACTGGGACGGCCGCCGACACCCGATGCGGCTGCGCAAAGAAAGCGGCATTTGGGAGCTGTTTATCCCCGGCGCGCACAACGGACAGCTGTATAAATTCGAGCTGCTGGATGCCGATGGGCACCTGCGTATTAAGGCCGACCCGTACGCTTTTGAAGCGCAAATGCGCCCCGAAACGGCTTCTCTTATCTGCGGCCTGCCGGAGAAAACCACGCTCAGCCCCGAGCGGCAGAAAGCCAACGGCTTTGACCAGCCCATCTCAATCTATGAGGTTCATCTCGGCTCCTGGCGTCGCCATACCGACAATAACTTCTGGCTCAGCTACCGCGAGCTGGCGGAGCAGCTGATCCCCTACGTCAAAGAAATGGGATTCACCCATCTCGAACTGCTGCCGGTCAACGAGCATCCGTTTGACGGCAGCTGGGGCTATCAGCCGCAGGGGCTTTACGCCCCGACGCGCCGTTTTGGCACGCGCGACGACTTCCTCTACTTCCTGCAAACGGCCCACGAAGCCGGGCTTAATGTTTTGCTGGACTGGGTGCCGGGCCATTTCCCGACGGATGACGCGGGGCTGGCTAAGTTCGACGGCACCTCGTTGTATGAACATGGCGACCCGCGTGAGGGCTATCACCAGGACTGGAACACGCTGATTTACAACTATGGCCGCCGTGAAGTCTGTAACTATCTGGTGGGCAACGCGCTCTACTGGATTGAACGTTTTGGCATTGACGGCCTGCGCGTGGATGCCGTCGCCTCGATGATTTACCGCGACTACAGCCGGGAAAAAGGCGAGTGGGTTCCGAACGAGTACGGCGGCCGCGAAAATCTGGAAGCGATTGAATTTCTGCGCAATACCAACCGCATCATCGGGGAGCAAACGCCGGGCGCGGTGACGATGGCGGAAGAGTCCACCGATTTTGCCGGCGTCTCTCGCCCGCCGAGCATGGGAGGGCTGGGGTTCTGGTTTAAGTGGAACCTGGGCTGGATGCACGACACGCTCGACTACATGAAGCTGGACCCGGTTTACCGCCAGTATCACCACGACAAAATGACCTTCGGGATGCTGTACAACGGCACCGAAAACTTTGTCCTGCCGCTTTCGCACGATGAAGTCGTGCACGGCAAAAAATCGATTCTCGACCGCATGCCGGGAGATGCCTGGCAGAGGTTCGCTAACCTGCGCGCTTACTACGGCTGGATGTGGGCATTTCCGGGCAAAAAGCTGCTGTTTATGGGCAACGAGTTTGCCCAGGGGCGCGAATGGAACCACGACAGCAGCCTTGACTGGCATCTCCTGCAGGGCGGGGATAACTGGCACCACGGCGTGCAGCGCCTTGTACGCGATCTGAACCATACCTACCGGCGACACGCGGCGCTGCATCAAATGGATTTTGACGACTACGGCTTTGAATGGCTGGTGGTGGAGGACAAGGCGAATTCGGTCTTTATTTTCGTGCGCCGTGACGCCGAGGGCAACGAGGTCATCGTTGCCAGCAACTTTACGCCGATACCTCGCTACCATTACCGCTTCGGCATCAACCAGCCGGGGCGCTGGCGTGAAGAGCTGAATACCGACTCGATGCATTATCACGGCAGTAACGCCGGCAACAGCGGCACGGTGCGCAGCGAGGCGGTGCCAAGCCACGGTCGCGATCATTCGCTCTCTATCACGCTGCCGCCGCTGTCTACCCTCTGGCTGATTCGGGAGGGCGATGCATGACGCAGCTGGCTCAAGGTAGCCCGGCTCCCTTTGGGGCGTATTACGACGGTAAGGGCGTTAACTTCACCCTTTATTCGGTGCATGCCGAAAAGGTCGAGCTGTGCCTGTTTGATGAACACGGACACGAAAAGCGCTACGACATGCCCTCGCGCTCGGGAGACATCTGGCATGGCTATCTGCCGGAAGGTAAACCGGGGCTGCTCTACGGCTACCGGGTTCACGGGCCGTGGGAGCCTGAAAATGGCCATCGCTTTAATCCTGCGAAGCTGCTGCTCGATCCCTGCGCTCGCGTGGTGGTGGGCGGGGCCGAAGATCATCCGCATTTTCACTGCGGCTATGATGAACCCAACCTCGAGGACAGTGCCCCGCACATGGCCAAGTGCGTGGTGGTCAGGGAAAAATTTGACTGGGAAGACGATCGGCCGCTTCGAACGCCGTGGGGCAACACGGTTATCTATGAAGCCCACGTTCGCGGGCTGACGCTGCTTCATCCCGGCATCCCGGAAGAGCAGCGCGGGACTTATGCGGCGCTGGGGCACCCGGTGATGACTGATTACTTCAAACGGCTGGGGATCACGGCGCTTGAGCTGCTGCCCGTGGCGCACTTCGTTACCGAGCCCCGCATTTCGCAGTTGGGGCTGAGTAACTACTGGGGCTACAACCCTCGCGCTTTCTATGCCGTTGAAAGTTACTACGCGATAGACCAGAACCCCCACAACGCGGCCAACGAGCTAAGAGGCGCCATCAAAGCGCTGCACAAGGCCGGGATTGAAGTGATCCTCGACATTGTCCTGAACCACAGCGCGGAGCTGGACAAGGACGGCCCAACCCTGTCGCTGAGCGGAATCGACAACCGTAGCTATTATTGGTTAATGGACAACGGCGATTACCAGAACTGGACCGGCTGCGGAAATACCCTGAACCTCAGCACGCCGGGCGTGGTGGCCCAGATGACGGACTGTATGCGTTACTGGGTAGACAGCTTCCACGTGGACGGTTTCCGTTTTGATCTGGCCTCGGTGATGGGGCGCACGCCGGAATTTCGGCAGGATGCGCCGCTGTTTGAGGCGATCAAAAACGATCCTCACCTGTCGCAGGTGAAGCTTATCGCCGAGCCCTGGGATATCGGTCAGGGGGGTTACCAGGTCGGCAATTTCCCACCGCTGTTCGCCGAATGGAACGATCATTTCAGGGACGGGATGCGTCGCTTCTGGCTCCAGCAGGATCTCTCTTTGGGCGGGTTCGCCTGCCGCTTTGCCGGCTCGAGCGACGTTTATCGCCATGGCGAAAGGTTACCCTCCACCAGCATTAATTTAATTACCGCTCATGATGGTTTTACGCTGCGGGATTGCGTAAGTTTTAACCAGAAACATAACGAAGCCAACGGCGAAGATAATCGCGACGGCACCAACAGCAACTTTAGTAATAACTATGGTTTTGAAGGGCTTGAAGCCAACCTGATTACCAAGGAACGGCGTCGGGACAGCGTGCATGCGCTGCTCACCACGCTGCTGCTCTCGCAGGGAACGCCGATGCTGCTGGCCGGGGATGAGCACGGGCATAGCCAGCACGGCAACAATAACGCCTACTGCCAGGACAACGTGCTGACCTGGCTTGACTGGGAGCAGGGAAACGACGGGTTAACCACCTTTACGGCGGCGCTCCTTCACCTGCGGCAGGCTATCCCGGCGCTGACCGCCAACCGCTGGTGGGAAGAGGGCGACGACAACGTTCTCTGGCTGAATAAAGAGGCGCAGCCCCTGAGCGCCGATGAGTGGCAAAACGGGGTCCACCGCCTGCAAATCCAGCTGTCCGATCGCTGGCTTATCGCTATTAACGCGACCGAAGAAGTTGCGGACATCGTTCTACCTGAGGGGGAATGGCACGCCGTTCCTCCGTTTGCCGGAGAGGACAACCCGGTCGTGATGGTTGTATGGCATGGTCCCGCGCACGGAGTCTGCGTGTTCCACAAGTCATGAAAAAGGAGTTCGTTATGGTCAGGTTTGAGAAAAACGATCCGCTGATGCTGGCCCGCCAGCTGCCCATCAAATCCGTTGCGTTAATTCTGGCGGGTGGCCGCGGGACTCGACTGAAGGATCTCACGTCGACGCGCGCCAAGCCTGCGGTCCACTTTGGCGGCAAGTTCCGCATTATTGATTTTGCGCTATCCAACTGCATCAACTCCGGCATTCGCCGCATTGGGGTGATTACTCAGTATCAATCACACACCCTGGTGCAGCATATCCAGCGCGGCTGGTCTTTCTTTAGCGAAGAGATGAACGAGTTTGTTGATTTGCTGCCCGCCCAGCAGCGCGTACACGGTGAAAACTGGTATCGCGGAACGGCCGATGCCGTGACCCAGAACCTCGATATTATCCGCCGCTATAACGCCGAGTACGTGGTGATCCTCGCCGGGGACCACATCTACAAGCAGGACTACTCGCGCATGCTTATCGACCACGTCGAGAAAGGCGCGCGCTGTACCGTCGCCTGTATGCCGGTGCCGGTGCATGAAGCTTCGGCGTTTGGCGTTATGGCGGTGGACGTTGACGAAAAAATTATCGCTTTCGTGGAGAAGCCGGAAAACCCGCCAACCATGCCAAACGACAGCAGCAGGTCTCTGGCAAGCATGGGGATCTACATCTTTGACGCCGATTACTTGTTCAGGCTGCTGGAAGAAGACGATCGGGATGAAAACTCCAGCCATGACTTTGGCAAAGATATCATTCCGAAAATCACCCTGGCGGGCGAAGCTTACGCCCACCCGTTCCCGCTCTCCTGCGTGCAGTCCGATCCTAACGCCGAGCCCTACTGGCGCGACGTCGGAACGCTGGAAGCCTACTGGAAAGCGAACCTCGATCTGGCTTCGGTGATGCCCGAGCTGGATATGTATGACCAGGCCTGGCCGATCCGTACCCATATGGAGCCGCTGCCGCCCGCCAAGTTCGTCCAGGATCGCTCCGGCAGCCACGGCATGACGCTGAACTCGCTGGTGTCCGGCGGCTGCATCATCTCTGGCTCGGTGGTCGTGCAGTCGGTGCTGTTTCCGCGCGTGCGCATCAACTCTTTTTGCAATATCGACTCGTCCGTTCTGCTGCCCGACGTCATCGTCGGACGCTCCTGTCGACTGCGTCGCTGCATCATCGACCGCGCTTGCATGATCCCGGAAGGGATGGTGGTAGGCGAAAATGCAGAAGAGGACGCTCGCCGTTTTTACCGCTCTGAAGAGGGCATTGTACTGGTCACGCGCGAGATGCTGGCGAAGCTGCAGGGCTAGCGCGAAGAAGATTGGCCTGCGCACGGCCATGCCGTGCGCGGTTATTTTATCGTTTGGCGCTGCCTGATGATCCAGACCGGCGCCGCGACTTTCCAAATGGGAGCGATAATGCAGGTCTTACATGTCTGTTCCGAGATGTTTCCTCTACTGAAGACAGGCGGCCTTGCGGATGTGCTGGGCGCTTTGCCGGCGGCGCAGATTGCCGGCGGCGTCGATACGCGCGTCCTGCTGCCCGCTTTTCCCGACGTTCGGCGGGGAATCGAAGATATTCAGGTAGTTGCCCATCGACAGACGTTCGCGGGCGACATGCGCCTGCTCTACGGCCACTATAACGGCGTTGGCGTTTACCTGATTGATGCCCCGCATCTCTATGAGCGCCCCGGAAGCCCGTACCACGACACCAATCAGTTTGCTTATCAGGACAACGTGCTGCGCTTTGCGCTGCTTGGCTGGGTCGGCGCGGAAATGGCCTGTGGGCTGGATCCCTTCTGGCATCCCGATATCGTGCATGCCCATGACTGGCATGCCGGGCTGGCACCGGCTTATCTGGCGGCGCGTGGGCGCCCTGCGAAGTCGGTATTTACCGTGCATAACCTTGCCTATCAGGGCATGTTCTATGCACATCACTTAAGTGAAATCGATCTGCCGTGGTGGTTCTACGACATGAACGGGCTGGAGTTCCACGGCCAGATTTCGTACCTGAAGGCCGGGCTTTTTTACGCCGATCATATTACCGCCGTCAGCCCTACCTATGCGCGTGAGATAACCGATCCGCACTTTGCCTACGGCATGGAAGGGCTTCTGCGCCAGCGCCAGCGTGAAGGGAAGCTGTCTGGCATTTTAAACGGCGTCGACGGCAAGATTTGGAATCCGGAAAGCGACCTGCTGCTGGCCTCGCGCTACACCCGCGACTCGCTGGAAGAGAAAGCTGAAAACAAACGTCAGCTGCAGGTGGCGATGGGGCTGAAGGTGAATGACAAAGTCCCGCTGTTCGCCGTGGTCAGCCGGTTAACCAGCCAAAAAGGGCTGGACCTGGTGCTTGAGGCGCTGCCCGGATTACTGGAGCAGGGCGGCCAGCTGGCGCTGCTGGGGGCTGGGGACTCTGTGCTGCAGGAAGGATTCCTGGCGGCGGCGGCCGAGCATCCCGGCCAGGTCGGCGTCCAGATTGGCTATCACGAGGCATTTTCCCACCGCATCATGGGCGGTGCCGATGTGATTTTAGTCCCGAGCCGCTTTGAGCCCTGCGGCTTAACCCAGCTCTACGGCCTGAAATATGGCACCTTGCCGCTGGTGCGGCGAACCGGTGGCCTGGCCGACACCGTGTCGGATACTTCGCTGGAGAACCTGGCTGACGGTGTGGCAACCGGTTTTGTTTTTGAAGACAGTAATGCCTGGTCGCTGCTCCGCGCGATCCGGCGTGCTTTCGTGCTGTGGTCCCGTCCGTCACTGTGGCGTTTTGTGCAGCGGCAGGCGATGAATATGGATTTTAGCTGGCAGGTAGCGGCGCAGTCATACCGCGACCTTTATCAACGCTTGTTGTAATTACCCATACACCAGGAATCACTGATATGAATGCACCCTTTTCCTATGCATCACCCACGCTAAGCGTCGAGGCGCTGAAACACTCGATTGCCTATAAGCTGATGTTTACGGTGGGGAAAGACCCTGCCATCGCCAATAAACACGAATGGCTTAACGCCACGCTATTTGCCGTGCGAGACAGGCTGGTTGAACGCTGGCTGCGTTCCAACCGTGCCCAGCTCTCGCAGGAAGTTCGCCAGGTTTACTATCTGTCGATGGAGTTTCTTATCGGGCGCACGCTGTCGAACGCGCTGCTTTCTCTCGGTATTTATGAAGATGTGAAAAACGCCCTCGAAGAGATGGGACTTGATCTGGAAGAGTTGATTGACGAGGAGAACGACCCCGGCCTTGGCAACGGCGGTCTTGGCCGTCTCGCCGCCTGTTTCCTCGATTCGCTGGCGACCCTGGGGCTGCCGGGGCGCGGCTACGGCATTCGCTACGATTACGGCATGTTTAAGCAGAACATTGTTGATGGCCGTCAGAAAGAGTCGCCGGACTACTGGCTCGAATACGGTAACCCATGGGAGTTTAAGCGCCATAACACGCGCTATAAGGTGCGTTTTGGCGGACGAATTCAGCAGGAGGGGAAAAAAGCCCGCTGGGTCGAGACCGAAGAGATTCTTGCGGTGGCCTATGACCAGATTATCCCGGGCTATGACACCGACGCGACTAACACACTAAGGCTGTGGAACGCCCAGGCGAGTAGCGAGATCAATCTCGGTAAGTTTAATCAGGGCGACTACTTCGCGGCGGTGGAGGACAAAAACCATTCCGAGAACGTGTCCCGCGTGCTTTATCCAGATGACTCAACCTATTCGGGGCGCGAGCTGCGTCTGCGTCAGGAATACTTCCTGGTTTCATCAACCATGCAGGACATCCTTAGCCGCCACTATCAGCTGCATAAAACCTACGCCAATCTGGCAGAGAAAACGGCGATTCACCTGAACGACACGCACCCGGTGCTGTCGATTCCGGAGCTGATGCGGCTGCTGATTGACGAGCATAAGTTTGAGTGGGAAGAGGCGTTTGAGGTCACCTGCCAGGTGTTCTCATACACCAACCACACGCTGATGAGCGAGGCGCTGGAAACCTGGCCGGTAGATATGCTCGGCAAGATCCTGCCGCGCCATTTGCAGATAATCTTTGAGATTAACGACTACTTCATGAAGACGCTGCAGGAGCAGTACCCGAACGACACCGGGCTGCTGGGCAGAGCGTCTATCATCGATGAGTCCAACGGCAGGCGCGTGCGCATGGCCTGGCTTGCGGTGGTGGTCAGCCATAAGGTGAACGGCGTTTCCGAGCTGCACTCCAATCTGATGGTGCAGTCGCTGTTTGCCGACTTCGCCAGCATCTTCCCGATGCGCTTTAGCAACAAAACGAACGGCGTGACGCCTCGCCGCTGGCTGGCGCTCGCCAACCCTGCGCTGTCCGAAGTGCTGGACGAGAACATCGGCCAGACGTGGCGTACGGACCTGAGCCAGCTGAACGACCTGAAGCAGCATATTGATTACCCGACGGTGCATCAGGCGGTGCGCAAGGCCAAGCTCAGCAACAAAAAACGGCTGGCGACGTATATCGGGCAGCAGCTCAACGTGGTGGTTAGCCCGGATGCGCTGTTCGACGTGCAGATCAAACGTATTCACGAGTACAAGCGCCAGCTAATGAACGTGCTGCACGTGATAACCCGCTATAACCGCATCAAGGCCAATCCGGAGGCTGAATGGGTGCCGCGCGTGAACATTTTTGCGGGCAAAGCGGCGTCTGCCTACTACATGGCGAAGCACATCATTCATCTTATCAACGACGTCGCGGAGGTCATTAACAACGATCCGCAGGTGAAAGATAAGCTGAAAGTGGTGTTTATCCCCAACTACAGCGTCAGCCTTGCCCAGCTGATTATTCCGGCGGCGGATCTCTCTGAGCAAATCTCGCTGGCGGGTACCGAGGCCTCCGGCACCAGCAACATGAAGTTTGCTCTGAACGGGGCGCTGACTATCGGCACGCTGGACGGTGCGAACGTTGAAATGCTCGATCACGTCGGTAAGGACAATATCTTCATCTTCGGTAATACGGCGGAAGAGGTCGAGGAGCTGCGCCGCAAGGGCTATAACCCTCGAGAGTATTACGAGAAGGATGAAGAGCTGCGTCAGGTGCTGACCCAAATCGCAACCGGCGCGTTCAGTGCCGGAGAGCCGGGGCGTTATCGGGATTTAGTGGATTCGCTGATTAACTTTGGTGATCACTATCAGGTGCTGGCGGACTACCGTAGCTATGTGGATTGCCAGGATCGGGTTGATGAGCTTTATCAGCAGCCGGAGGAGTGGACGATTCACGCCATGCACAATATTGCCAATATGGGGTATTTCTCGTCTGACAGGACGATTCAGGAGTACGCCGATGAGATTTGGCATATTAAGCCGGTGAGATTGTAGGTTTCCCCCTCACCCTAACCCTCTCCCCCGCGTGGGAGAGGGGATAAACAATGTTTCCCATAGCATTTTTTCTCCCTCGCCCCTTTGGGGAGAGGGCCGGGGTGAGGGGAAGATTTGAACGTAAAGCTTCCTCACTGAGCGTACAAACCTCAGCACAGCTCCAGCTGCACGTTATTCTCTTTAATCACCTGCATCACCCCCGCAGGAGGCATCACGTCCGTATATACGGTATCCACCAGGCTAATACTGCCCAGATTCACCATCGCATTACGGCCAAACTTCGAGTGATCGACTACTAACAGCACGCTGCGGGAGTTTTCGATAATCGCGCGCTTGGTGCGAACCTCGTGGTAGTCAAACTCCAGCAGTGAGCCGTCGCTGTCGATGCCGCTGATGCCGAGAATGCCGAAGTCGAGGCGGAACTGGGAAATAAAGTCCAGCGTGGCCTCGCCGATGATACCGCCATCGCGGCTGCGCAGTTCGCCCCCGGCCAGAATAATACGGAAGTCTTCTTTCACCATCAGCGTGTTAGCCACGTTGAGGTTGTTGGTCACGATGCGCAGATTGCTGTGGTTAAGCAGCGCATGCGCCACCGCTTCCGGCGTGGTACCGATGTCGATAAACAGCGTGGCGCCGTTCGGGATCTGGCTGGCCACCTTCTGCGCAATGCGCTCTTTCTCGGCGGTCTGTGTTGCCTTTCGGTCGTGCCACGGAGTGTTGACCGAGCTGGACGGCAGAGCGGCGCCACCGTGATGACGCAGAATCATATTCTGGTCGGCCAGGTCGTTTAAATCACGGCGGATGGTTTGCGGGCTGACGGCAAACTGTTCCACCAACTCTTCGGTACTGACGTATCCCTGCTGCTTAACCAGCTCAATAATCGCGTCATGACGTTGTGTCTGCTTCACTAGCTACTCCAGCATTTTTATGTTCGTTTTCGCGCATTCAGGGTATCTACCAGCGCCATCGCCAGCCCGACCAGCATGCCGGTCAGGTGGGCTGGAATAACGGCTGACTGAGTAAAGACCTCAATAACCAGCCAGATGACGGCAAAGGCCAGCAGGCCACGCTGCATCTGTAGCCCGCTGTCGGGATCCCGCTCTCCGCGCAGCCAGACATAGCCCATCAGCGCAAACACCGTCCCCGACAGGCCGCCAAACAGCGGGCCGGTAAATTTCGCCTGCATAAAGCCGCTCAGCAGGGTGGAGATAAGCGTCAGCGTCAGCAGCTTGCCGGTGCCGAGGCGTTTTTCCAGCGCACCGCCTAAATACCACCACCATAGTAGGTTAAAGAGGATATGCATCAAGGAGAAATGCAGTAGTCCATGCGTGAAATAGCGCCAGAACTCAAAGCGCTGCTCGGGTACGAGCGGCCAGCCAAGTACGGAAATCACCGGGCCGAAGCCTACGATATTCAGCAGCACAAAAAGCGCGATACACAGGCCGATAACGAGGAGGGTTAGCGGACCGGCACGCTCTTTGATGGTGGCGAAGAACGGATAGCGTTTATAGCTGAAGCTTACGCCGCTGTGGCCGGTGCTCCAGCTGGCGGCCTGATAGCGCGGGTCGCCAGGATTTGCGACAAACCTTTCCAGCTCTGCGCGCACAGTCTGCACCTGGCTTTCATCCGCCAGCCAGACATCGCTTTGAGTATGCTGCTGAATAGTAAGAATAACGCCCTGAGTTGCCATGTAATCGACAAAAGCCTGCGCAACGCGCGGGTTGGCGAAAGAGGTAATCATGATCATGAAAGTTTAACCAACTTCGTCTATTTACCCGTCATACTTCGAGCCGTAGGGGCACCGTCTTCACTCAGCTATTCGGCTCATCCATGAGCCTCACCCTTTCAGGGCCGCTGCTGGCAGCGTTCAAATCTGCTCCCGGCAGATTTGTCACCTCAGTCACTTACTTTATGTAAGCTCCTGAGCGTGAGCTCACTTGCCGCCTTCCTACGACTCAAATTATCCAGGGTAAAGCTTTTATTAGGGCAAGCAGTATACCCGCAGGGAGCGAAAACGGCTGAACTTTACGCGCCGTGAGCGACTTCGGCCGGGAAGTGACGGTGCCAGGCGTCAAAGCCACCGTCGATGCTATAGACCTGGTCATAGCCCTGCTGCAGCAGATATTGAGCGGCGCCTTTGCTGCTGTTGCCGTGGTAGCACATCACCATCACCGGCGTGTCGAAGTCGGTTTGCTGCATAAAATTCACCAGCGTGTCGTTGGTGAGGTGGTAAGCCCCCGGCGTGTGTCCCATGGCAAAGCTCTGCGGATCGCGGATGTCCACTAATACCGCCTGCTGCTGCTGGAGTTTCTGGTGTGCTTCTTCCACACCAATACATTCAAATTGATCCATGGTTTTACTCGTCGAGAAAGAAAGGAAACAAGGGGCATGTTAAGGCATAGCGCCCCGCTGGCGCTGATATTAACGCCAATATGTTATCCATATCACGTAGAAATGTTTTTATTTCGTTACCAAAGCGGACGAACACTTGCTATTATGAGCGATATCGAACATTTTTGAGCTTTAACGAAAGTGCGTGAGGGCAACATGGAAACCAAAGATCTGATTGTTATTGGCGGTGGAATCAACGGCGCCGGTATTGCGGCGGATGCCGCTGGCCGCGGGTTATCCGTGTTAATGCTGGAGGGACAGGATCTGGCCTGTGCCACTTCCTCCGCCAGCTCCAAGCTGATTCACGGCGGCCTGCGCTATCTGGAACATTACGAGTTTCGACTGGTCAGTGAAGCCCTGGCCGAGCGTGAAGTGCTGCTGAAAATGGCACCACATATTGCCTTCCCGATGCGCTTTCGTTTGCCGCACCGCCCGCATCTTCGCCCGGCGTGGATGATCCGTACCGGCCTGTTTATGTACGACCATCTGGGCAAACGCACCAGCCTCCCGGCTTCTGCCAGCCTGCGTTTTGGCGCAGACTCCGTGCTGAAGCCTGAAATCGTGCGCGGTTTCGAATATTCCGACTGCTGGGTGGATGACGCTCGCCTGGTGCTGGCCAATGCCCAGATGGTGACCCGCAAAGGCGGTGAGGTGAAAACCCGTACCCGCGCTATTAAAGCGACTCGTGAAAACGGCATGTGGGTGGTTGAAGCGCAGGACATTGATTCCGGCGAAACCTTCACCTGGCGTGCGAAAGGCCTGGTGAACGCTACCGGGCCGTGGGTGAAAACCTTCTTTGACGAAGGCCTGCAGTTGCCGTCGCCTTACGGTATCCGCCTGATCAAAGGCAGCCACATTGTGGTGCCACGCGTGCATACCCAGAAGCAGGCCTACATCCTGCAAAACGAAGACAAACGAATCGTGTTTGTAATCCCGTGGATGGATGAGTTCTCCATCATCGGCACCACGGACGTGGAGTACCACGGCGACCCGAAAGCGGTGCAAATTGACGATAAAGAAGTGAGCTATCTGCTGAACGTTTACAACGCTCACTTCAAAAAGACGCTAACCAAAGACGATATCGTCTGGACCTATTCTGGCGTGCGCCCGCTGTGTGACGACGAGTCGGATTCTCCGCAGGCCGTAACCCGCGATTACACCCTGGATATCCATGACGAAAACGGCCAGGCTCCGCTGCTGTCGGTCTTCGGCGGCAAGCTGACCACCTACCGTAAGCTGGCCGAGCACGCGCTGGATAAGCTTGAGCGTTACTACCCGAATATCGGCCCGGCCTGGACTAAAGAGAGCCGTCTGCCCGGCGGTGATATCGGCGGCGATCGCGATGACTACGCGGCAAAACTGCGCCGCCGTCACGGTTTCCTGACCGAAAGCCTTGCCCGCCGCCTGGCGCGCACCTACGGCAGCAACAGCGATCTGGTGCTGGGCGATGCCAAAAGCCTGAGCGATTTGGGCGAAGAGTTTGGCCATGAGTTTTACGAAGCCGAGCTGCGCTACCTGGTCGAGCACGAGTGGGTAAAATGCGCGGAAGACGCGCTCTGGCGCCGCACCAAGCTGGGTATGTGGCTGAATGAAGAGCAGCAGACTCGGGTGTCGCAGTGGCTGGTAAAGCAGGCGGCTAAGTCAGGGTTGTCACTGGCGTCTTAAATAGCTTTGAACCGGTAATATTGTTTTGGGCTTTCCCCTCACCCGAATCCTCTCCCTAAAAGTGAGAGGGCGGGGTGAGGGTTAGAACTCGTCTCCAGAATCTTTCCAGCTAAACCCCATACCCCATCATCTTCAGCAATTTCTGCGCATGCTGTACCGCGTCCTGACGATGCGCCACGCCGAGCTTCTGATACAGATTTCGGATATGCGTTTTGATGGTCGTTGCCGCGACGTCCAGCTCCCCGGCGATCTGCTCGTTGCTGTAGCCTGAGTAAATCAGCCCCAGTACCTGCCACTCTCGCTGCGTCAGCGGGCTGGTGCGGATAAGCTCCGGTACTTCCGGGTGGTTAAGCAAGCGGTTCACAAAGCTTTCGTCAAAGTGAGCAAACTTGTGGCGATGATGCTGGTTTATCTCGCGCAGGATGCGCTGAGCGCGATGCTGGTCCAGCTCCGGCAGCGTGTTGAGCTGAATGAGCTGGCGCAGCTGCTGCGCCATGGCTTCCCCTTCAATCACGAAGTGGCTGATGAACCCCGTGCGGTTTGCCAGCGACAGCGCTTCCAGCAGCACTCGCTGAGCGTCACTTTTACGCCCTGCCTGCCAGTAAAGCTGGTTTAGCAGCAGTAGGTTGCGGTTGAGGTCGCTCATCAGGCGCAGGCTGCGGGCATTTTCGTTTAGCTCTTCCAGCACCATTTCTGCCGGCTCGTACTCGCCCAGCAGGATTTGCACACGGGCGATGTTACGCCACTGGCTTTGCAGGAAGTGGTTATTGGCAAATTCAGGCTTTGGCGTCAGGCGCAGCCAGTTGGCCGCCGACTTCTTGTCCCCGGTCATTTGCCAGTAAATCACCCGCACCTTATCGGCGTTAGAGACCCAGTCGCTGTGCCAGGGACCGTTCCCAAGCAAATTTTCAAGGCGGTTAAGGTGATTCCGGGCATTATCCAGGTCACCACGCGCCAGAGAACACTGCACCAGCAGCGCCAGGCACTGCAGCTGTTGCTGTGGCTGGAAGCTGGAAAGCACCTCCATTCCGCTGCGTGCTGCCGCTTCGGCTTCATCCAGCCGTGCCCATGCCCAGAGCAGTTGAGCGCGGATGCGCTGCAGGAACTCATGCAGCGGCAGCTGTTCGAGGTGCTGTTCGCGGATCAGCACAAAAGCTTTTTCCTGCGTTTCCCAGGCGGCCTGCAGGAACCCCTGAGCCAGCAGAATCTCGCTTTGCTGAATCAGGCTCCATAAAGCGTAATGCCAGACATCGTGGCGGCGTGCCATCTGCTCTGTTTGCTGCATAACGGAGAGCGATTTAGTGAGATCTCCCTTGCAGTGCAGCACCTCGCCGTGAACCGAGGTGGCGACGATGCGGCTGTAAAAATTGGCCAGCGGCAGCATTTCCAGCGCCACCATTGCCAGACGTTCGGCTTCTGCCGGGTCACCCGCGTTGATGGCGACCTGGGCCCGCAGGGCGTTGAATTCGCCGTGCAGCGTGTCGTCGATAACTAAATTCATTTCCTGCTCGGCTCTCGCCAGCAGGGTGTTTACTTCGCTGTAGCGGTGCTGACTTTGCATCAGCCAGGCCTGCAGCAGCACAAGTTTGGGGTTTTCCAGCAGGCTTTCCCACGGCAGCGCCTTGAGCGACTCTTCCAGCAGCGTCAGTTCGCTATGGTTAAACAGCGCCCATGCGTGGCCCAGCAGAATATCGCGCAGCATATTGGCATCGCCCGCCGCCAGCGCGTGGTGGATCGCCTCGCTGGGGAAGCCTTGTTCCATCCAGCTTTTGGCCGCGGCGCGATGAATATCCGGCAGCTCTGCGGCCAGCTCCCACTGGCAGCGCTGGCGCAGGAAGCTGCCAAACAGAGGATGGAAGCAGAACCATTCGCCGGAGTCGTCCATGCGCTGCAGGAACAGGCCCTGGCGCTCGGTCTCTTCGAGACGCATCTGGCCATTTTCTTCGCCGGTCACCTGGACTATCAGCGCGTCATTCATCGAGCGCAGGATAGAGCTTTTTAACAGGAAGTTGCGGGTGTCGGCATCAACGTTATTCAGCACCTCATCCACCAGATAGTCTGAAAGATGGCTGGCGTTAATCCCCGACAGCCGGCGTGCGGAATGCTGGGCCGGCGTATTGCTCTGGCGAGCGGACAGGGCAATCAGCTGCAGGGCGGTGACCCAGCCAGCAACGTCATCACAAAGGCGGCTGCTGTCCGCTTGCTCGATAGGCGTTGCCAGGCGGTTATCAAAGAATTGTTTGGTTTCCTGGTGCGTGAAGGCGAGCTGCTGGCTGCCGATTTCCAGCAGTTGGTCGCGAACGCGGAGGTTGGCGATACCAAGCTGCGGCAGGTTGCGCGACAGGATCACCAGCGTCAGGTTTTCCGGCTGGTGGCGAATGAAAAAGCGCATCGCTTCATGAATCACCGGGTTGGCAATCAGGTGGTAATCATCAATCACCAGATACAGCGGTTTATCCCATCCCGCCAGCTCGATGAAAAGTTGGGAAAAAAGCGAGGACAGGCTGGCATATTGCCGTTTTTGCGCCATGATTTCGCTACTTATACAGTGCCCGCCGGTAGCGTGCTGCACGGCGGCAATCAGGTAGCTGGCAAAGCGCTCCTGCTGGTTATCGCCTTCGTCGAGCGAGTACCAGCCCAGCTCTTTTCGCCCGGCCGCCCACTGTGAGACCAGCGTCGTTTTACCATAACCGGCAGGGCTGGCGATCAGCGCTAAGCGGTAGTTGGCGGCGGTCGAAAGCTTCACCAACAGGCGATCGCGAACCACAGTGTTTTCCAGCCGAACAGGGCGACTTAATTTGGATGGGATTAACATAGTTGATCACTTCACTGTGTATAAATTTCCCCGGCATCATCCGCGCCGCAGGGCGGAATTACCGCGTTGCAGAAGGAATCATGGAGGGAAAAGTTCAAGGATGCGATTTTTTTTACGCTTCGTAATTAATGCTTACGGATAAGGTCGGCCAGAATGTCGCTTATTGCAAGGTTGTTGAACTTTCCGTGCTCGGTAAGTTGCACCCTGTCACAGTTCCATTTTTTTCATGAAGACGATTGCTCACTCCTTGCGCCGGCAAGACTGAAACCTGTTACATCGCCGCACAGAGTGGCAGAGATCACATTTTTCGCTCATCCTCGCTACTCCTCCCCGCCTAATCCGCGCCGGGATGAGGAAGTCACCCAGGCTGCCCGGCACACTAACGGGTAATGATTTTCGAACATTACAGGACCGATTTCCTATGTCACAGCCGATCTTCAGTAAAGAACAGTTCCAGTCCGCTCTGACGCGCCAGTGGCAGCGTTACGGCCTTAATGATGCCAGTGAAATGACCCAGCATCAGTGGTGGCACGCGGTTAGCGGCGCGCTGGCAGAGCTATTAGCGGCTCAGCCGGTAGCAAAACCTGAGAATAAACAGCGTCATGTTAACTACATCTCGATGGAGTTTCTGATTGGCCGCCTGACCGGGAATAACCTGCTTAACTTCGGCTGGTTCTCCGAGGTGAGCGACGTGCTGAAGGGTTACCAGATTAACCTCACGGATTTGCTGGAAGAAGAGACGGATCCGGCTTTAGGAAACGGCGGGTTAGGGCGCCTGGCGGCCTGCTTCCTGGACTCGATGGCTACGGTCGGGCAGTCGGCTATTGGCTATGGCCTGAATTATCAGTACGGCCTGTTCCGCCAGTCCTTTAAGGACGGCAAGCAGATGGAAGCCCCGGATGACTGGCAGCGCGGCAGCTACCCCTGGTTCCGCCACAACGGCGCGCTGGACGTGCAGGTTGGGGTCGGCGGCAAAGTGGTTAAAAGCGGGAAAAATCAGCGCTGGGAACCGGCCTTTATTTTCCAGGGCGAAGCGTGGGATTTACCGGTGCTGGGCTACCGCAACGGCGTGGCGCAGCCGCTGCGCCTGTGGCAGGCAAAACATGCTCACCCGTTCGATCTGACGAAATTTAACGACGGTGAATTCCTTAAGGCAGAACAGCAGGGCATCGACGCCGAGAAGCTGACCAAGGTGCTTTACCCGAACGACAACCATCTGAACGGCAAAAAGCTGCGCCTGATGCAGCAATATTTCCAGTGTGCCTGCTCGGTGGCGGACATACTGCGCCGTCATCATCTGGCGGGCCGCAAGCTCGCCGAGCTGCCGGATTACGAAGTTATCCAGCTCAACGATACTCACCCAACTATCGCAATCCCGGAGCTGCTTCGCGTGCTGATTGACGAGCATCAGCTTAGCTGGGATGACGCCTGGGCGATAACCAGCCACACCTTCGCCTACACCAACCACACCCTGATGCCGGAAGCCTTAGAGTGCTGGGACGAGAAGCTGGTTAAGGCGCTCTTGCCGCGCCATATGCAAATCATCAATGAAATCAACAAGCGCTTTAAGGTGCTGGTCGACAAAACGTGGCCGGGTGATGAAGCCGTTTGGGCGAAGCTCGCCGTGGTGCATAACAAACAGGTGCGTATGGCAAACCTGTGCGTGGTGGGGGGCTTTGCGGTTAACGGCGTTGCCGCACTGCACTCTGAGCTGGTGGTCAAAGATCTGTTCCCGGAATACCACCAGCTGTGGCCGAACAAATTCCACAACGTTACGAACGGCATTACGCCACGCCGCTGGATCAAGCAGTGCAACCCGGCGCTTGCCGGGCTGTTCGACAAGACGCTGAAGAAAGAGTGGGCGAACAATCTCGACGTACTGGAAGGGTTGGAGAAGCACGCCGATAACGCCAAATTCCGCCAGACCTGGCGCGAAATCAAATACCAGAACAAGGTGAAGCTGGCGGCCTTTGTGAAGGCTCGTACCGGGATTGTGATTAGCCCGGATGCGTTGTTCGATGTGCAAATCAAGCGTTTGCATGAGTACAAGCGCCAGCATCTCAACCTGCTGCATATCCTGGCTCAGTACAAAGAGATCCGCGAAAACCCGGAAGCAGACCGCGTGCCGCGCGTTTACCTGTTTGGCGCGAAGGCAGCTCCGGGTTATTACCTGGCAAAAAATATTATCTTTGCGATCAACAAGGTGGCCGAGGCGATCAATAACGATCCGCTGGTGGGCGACAAGCTGAAGGTCGTTTTCCTGCCGGACTACTGCGTGTCTGCGGCGGAAATCATGATCCCGGCGGCCGATATCTCCGAGCAGATTTCGACCGCGGGCAAAGAAGCTTCCGGCACGGGCAATATGAAGCTGGCGCTGAACGGTGCGCTGACGGTGGGCACGCTTGACGGCGCCAACGTTGAAATCGCCGAGAAAGTGGGTGAAGAGAATATCTTTATTTTTGGCCACACCGTCGAGCAGGTTAAAGCCCTGAAAGCCAAAGGCTATGACCCGGTGAAATGGCGCAAAAAAGATAAAGTGCTGGATGCGATCCTCAAAGAGCTGGAGCAGGGGAAATACAGCGAGGGCGATAAACACGCCTTTGACCAGATGCTGCACAGCATCGGCAAAGAGGGCGGCGACCCTTATCTGGTGATGGCGGACTTTACCGCCTACGCCGAAGCGCAGAAGCTCGCCGACAAGCTTTATCTCGACCAGGAGGCGTGGACGCGCGCGGCCATTCTGAACAGCGCCCGCTGCGGCATGTTCAGCTCCGACCGTTCAATTCGCGATTACCAGCAACGTATCTGGCAGGCAAAACGCTAAGGGAGCGCCATGGAACGTAAACGTCTTGATAGCGCCGCGCTGGCGGCCGGTATCAGCCCGAACTACATCAACGCCCACGGCAAACCGCAGGATATTCCTGCCGAGACAAAGCTGCGTCTGCTGGAGGCCATGAACCGCACCGTTGCGCCGAAGCAGTTACCCACGCCGGTGCCCGTTGTGCAGGTTTTCACTGCCGGGCAGCGGATGCAGCTGGTGCTGGAAGGCGAAGGGGAGTTTAGCTGGCAGCTGACTACCGAAGAAGGATATGTCCATCACGGGCATGCCTCCGGCGGCAAGAAGCTGGCGCTGCCGGGTAAGCTGCCGGAGGGATATCACTCTCTGGTGGTGACCCAGCAAAAGCAAAGCTGGGCTAGCCGCATTATCGTCGCGCCGCCGCGATGCTATGAGCCCGCTGCCTTGCTGCAGGGCAAAAAACTGTGGGGCGCGTGCGTGCAGCTGTATACGCTGCGTTCTGAGGCGAACTGGGGCATCGGCGATTTTGGTGACCTGAAGCAGATGCTGGCGGATGTGGCAAAGCGTGGCGGGGCATTTATCGGCCTCAACCCGATTCATTCGCTTTATCCTGCAAACCCGGAGAGCGCCAGCCCGTACAGCCCCTCGTCTCGCCGCTGGCTGAATATCATCTACATCGACGTTAATGCGTTAGAGGATTTTCAGAGCAGTAAAGCGGCGCAGGCGTGGTGGAAAAAATCCGCCGTCCAGCAACGGCTAAAAGCCGCGAGAGATGCCGAATGGGTGGATTACTCCGCCGTCACGGCCCTTAAAATTGCGGCACTGCGTCTGGCGTGGCAGCAATTCTCGCTGCGTAAAAGCAATGATGAGCAGGTTATCGAGTTTGACCGCTTCATCGCTGAAGGCGGTGAAGGACTTTTCTACCAGGCCGCCTATGATGCGCTACATGCCAGTCAGGTTAGCGAAGATGCTGGCCGCTGGGGCTGGCCGGTGTGGCCTGAGGGCTATCGTGATGCCCACAGCCCGGAGGTCAAAAAGTTCTGCGAGGTGCATCGCGATGAGGTTAACTTCTGGCTTTGGTTGCAGTATCTCGCCTGGCGTCAGTTTAAGGCGTGCTGGGATGCCAGCCAGCATGACGAGATGCCGATTGGCCTCTATCGCGATCTCGCGGTGGGCGTGGCGGAAGGCGGATCTGAAACCTGGTGCGACCGTGAACTTTACTGCCTGAAGGCTTCTGTCGGTGCCCCGCCGGATATTCTTGGCCCGCTGGGGCAAAACTGGGGCCTGCCGCCAATGGATCCCCATGTCATGGTCGCTCGGGCCTATCAGCCTTTTATCGAGCTGCTGCGCGCCAACATGACCCACTGCGGCGCGCTGCGTATCGACCACGTGATGTCGATGCTGCGGCTGTGGTGGATCCCTTACGGCGAAACGGCGGATAAGGGCGCTTACGTCCAGTATCCGGTCGACGATTTGCTGTCTATCCTTGCGCTTGAGAGCCAGCGTCACCGCTGCATGGTGATAGGTGAAGACCTTGGCACGGTGCCGGTTGAAATCGTCGGCAAGCTTCGCGACAGCGGCGTTTACTCTTACAAAGTGCTGTACTTCGAGCACGACGGGGAGAAGCAGTTTAAGGCGCCGGCTTCATGGCCGAGGCAGTCGATGGCGGTCGCCACGACGCACGACCTGCCAACGCTTCGCGGTTACTGGAACAGCGGAGATTTAACGCTGGGTAAAACGCTGGGTCTCTATCCGGATGAAGAGGTGCTGGCGGGGCTGTATGAAGACCGTGAGCGAGCTAAACAGGGCTTGCTGGAGGGGTTGCATAAGTACGGCTGCTTGCCGAAGCGGGCAGGGCATAAAGCAGCATTAATGACGATGACCGACACCCTCAACCGTGGCATGCAGCGTTACATTGCCGACAGCCATAGCGCGTTACTGGGGCTGCAGCCGGAGGACTGGCTTGATATGGCCGAGCCGGTGAATATTCCAGGGACCAGCGATCAGTATAAAAACTGGCGTCGGAAGCTAACCCGCTCGCTGGAGTCGATGTTTGCCGATGAACGAGTGAACAGGCTGCTGAAGGATTTGGATAAGCGGCGTAAGAAAGCGTAGGTACGTCTCAAGTTTCGCGATCTATCCCCTCTCCCTTCCAGGGAGAGGGTGAGGGTCAAACTAATAGTAAGAGTGCTCACCGCGCTGGTGTTCGGTCAGATCACGAACGCCTTTCAGCTCAGGGAACTCAGCCAGAAGCTGTTTCTCGATCCCTTCTTTCAGCGTTACGTCGACCATAGAACAGCCGTTACAGCCGCCGCCAAACTGCAGGATGGCATAGCCTTCGTCGGTAATTTCCATCAGCGTGACGCGGCCGCCGTGGCCAGCCAGCTGTGGGTTAACGGTGGCCTGCAGCATGTACTCAACGCGCTCCATCAGCGGTGCATCGTCAGACACTTTACGCATTTTCGCATTAGGCGCTTTCAGCGTCAGCTGAGAACCGAGCTGATCGGTAACGAAGTCGATTTCGGCGTCTTCGAGGTAAGGGGCGCTCAGCTCATCGACATAGGCGGTTAACTGCTCAAACGGCAGCGCCGTGTCGGTCGCTTCAACCGCATCCGGCGGACAATAAGACACACCACACTCCGCATTCGGGGTGCCAGGATTGATTACGAATACGCGGATTTGCGTCCCTTCTTCCTGATTTGCCAGCAGTTTGGCAAAGTGGGATTGTGCAGCATCGGAAATACGGATCATAACGATTGCTCAATAGTTGACTATTTTAGTCGGTTATAATACGCCCATCGTCGAGGGTCTACAAGGTTCGACACAGGCACCATACCTGGACAGTCGCCGCGCCCTGCTTTTTCAGCAATCGCGCTATCTCCGCAACAGTACTACCCGTCGTCACGACATCATCCACAATAGCCATATGGCGACCCGCCACCGGGATTTCAACCCTAAAGATGCCTTTCAAATTCCTCTTTCGCTCTTTGGCCGTTAGCGTGTGCTGCGCCGGTGAAGAACGTATGCGTTTGATGGCAAAAGGGAAATAATCGCAACCCAGCCAGCGAGCCAGTGGGGTAGCAATAAGTGCGCTTTGGTTGTAGCCCCGCCGCCACGCTCTGGCGTGATGTAAAGGCACGCTCAGCACGCTATCGGGCAGTTGAATACGTCCCTTTCGCCTGGATGCTAAAATGCGCAGCAGCAGCAGGCGTGCCAAAGCCGGGGCGAGCGAGGGCGTACCGGTAAATTTCAGGTGATGAATCACTGTGCTTAGCGGCGGCAGATAGTCGGTCACGTAGGTTATTGCGTCCCACTCGGGCATTCGTTGCAGGCAGCGACCGCAGGGCAAACTCCCGCTCAGGGCCGGCAAACCGCACTGTGGGCAGCAGGCCTGTGGCTGAACGAGCGAAGCGGTGCAGCATGAGCAAACCCCCCAGCCTGGGCAGGCAAGCGGTAACTGGCATAGCCAACAGCGGCCAGGGATTGTTAGCATAGCGTTCTCCTTGCTGATGAAAATGAGAACGGTAACCGATGAGCGACCTGTGGTGGCAAACAAAAGGTGAAGGGAATAACGATCTTGTGCTGCTGCACGGATGGGGGCTGAATGCCGGGGTATGGCACAACATAGAAGCCGAACTTGGCTCGCATTTTCGGCTGCACCTGGTCGACCTGCCGGGATACGGCCGGAGCAAAGGTTTTGGTTCACTGACGTTAGAGCAAATGGCTGACATTGTGCTGGCTAAGGCTCCTGAGCGGGCCATCTGGTTAGGCTGGAGTCTTGGCGGGCTGGTGGCTAGCCAGATAGCGCTTGCCAGGCCCGATCGCGTAAAGGCGCTGGTGACGGTAGCCTCTTCGCCGTGTTTTGCCGCCGCAGAAGGATGGCCGGGCATTAAACCGGACGTGCTGGCCGGGTTCCAGCGGCAGCTAAGCGAAGACTTTCAGCGCACCGTTGAGCGCTTTTTGGCGCTGCAAACCCTGGGCACGGAAACGGCGCGCCAGGATGCTCGCCTGCTTAAATCTATTGTTCTGGAACAGCCAATGCCGGATGTGGATGTGCTCAACGGCGGTCTTGAGATCCTGAGAACCGCCGACCTGCGTGCGAGTCTTGCAGAATCAGTTGTACCTCATTTGCGGCTGTATGGCCGGCTGGACGGGCTGGTTCCACGCAAAGTGGTTCCCCTGCTTGATGTCCTGTGGCCGCACTCCAGTTCACTTATTTTCGACAAGGCCGCACACGCGCCCTTTATCTCGCATCCGGCGGAGTTTTGCCAGGCGGTGCTGGAGTGGGAACAGCGTCTTACATAAAAGACGGGCGATAAAAAAGGCGGGGATGGCCCGCCTTCTCTCCTACCTCAGAGCCCAAAGTTCCCGGGCGCACTTTTTCCCCTCAGGGCAGCTTTTACAACTCCCCGTCAGGCAACTGCTCGGGTCTTCACTGATGCGCATTGCTTTGCCCATGGCTTCCAGGCGATCGAGCATCGCGGCCACCAACGGCAGGGGCGTAGCAAGCTGCTGGCTTATCTGTTTCGCTTCCAGGCGGCCCTGAAGCGCCAGGGCGTTACGGATATCAATCAGGCTTGCCATAATCGCTCCTTAGTGACAGTCGCCGGCGCTGCTTTGACAGCAGGATGACGGCGTTTTTCTGGTAGCCAGCAGTGAGACATCAACGCGGCTGCGGGCCCGGCGCAGGCCGCCCAGCAGCAGGACGTTGAACAACACGACCGCTATAATACAGATCAGGCTGAACCTTGGATGTTCGCTGAAGGTGACGCTTTGGTAATACAGCGTAGAGAGCGAGTAGGCGATGTTCAGCCCCCAAAGTACCGAGAATGTCATCCAGCCCCGGCTTGATTCGCGGGCAATCGCGCCCATCACCGAGATGCACGGAATATAGAGCAGGACGAAAATGAGATAGCTGTAGGCGGCGGCTTCGCTACCAAACTTGCTGCTCATGACGCCCATCGGCCCGGAGGACATTTCGCCGTCGCCTTTACTGGCCTCAATCGGGTTCGCCAGCACGCTCAGGCTAAAGGTGTTTTTCAGCCCCTGCCAGGTTTCATCGGCGGCGGCACCCAGCTCATCAAGCAGGTTAAAGCTGGCGGCATCAAACTCCTCGTTGTGGATATCTTCGGCGGTATAAAGGGTATTCAGCGTACCGACGACCACTTCTTTTGCCATCGCGCCGGTAAACAGCCCAACGGTGGCCTGCCAGTTGTCGTCGTGGACGCCAATCGGCTTAAGCAGGGGGGTCAACACCCGGCTGACGGAGGCAAGGGCGGAGTCATTTATGTTATCCACCGGCTTGCCGCTAAAGGAGAAGCTGTTCAGTGCGCCGATGAAAATACTCACAATCACGATGACTTTACCGGCGCGAAGCACGAAGCCTTTCAGGCGCTGCCAGGTCTGTAACAGCAGGCTTTTGAGGTGAGGGACGTGGTAAACCGGCAGCTCCATCACGAACGGTGAAGCTTCGCCGCGCATAATTGTGTGCTTCAGCATCAGGCCGGTAAGAATGGCCATTACGATGCCGAGGATGTAGAGCGAGAACACCACCAGCGCGCCTTGCTGACCAAAAAATGCGGCGGCAAATACCGCGAAAATTGCCAGGCGTGCGCCGCAGGACATAAACGGCGCCATCATGATGGTCATCAGCCTTTCGCGCGGAGCGTCAAGGGTACGGGCGCCCATCACCGAAGGTACGTTGCAGCCGAAGCCAACGATCAGCGGCACAAACGATTTACCCGGCAGCCCCAGCGACTGCATCAGGCGGTCCATCACGAAAGCCGCCCGAGCCATGTAGCCGGAGTCTTCGAGGAACGACAAGAACAGGTACATCATGCCGATTTGTGGCACCAGAGGCAGCACGGTGTTGATCCCGCCGCCGATGCCCTGGGCCAGGAAGATGGTCAGCCAGTCCGGGAAATGCAGCGTATAGCCAAGCCACTGAATGCCGTGAATAAATATCGCCACCGAGCCGGCGTCAAAAATAGGCTGCAGCGCCCCGCCGATGTTAATCGCCAGCAGGAACATCAGGTACATCACCAGCATAAAGATCGGCAGGCCGAGGTAGCGGTTGAGAATGATTTTATCCATCGCTACCGTCAGGTGGTTCGGCTCGGCGGTCATGCTGTTGCTGACCGCGTCGCAGACTGAAGCGATGCTCTGGTAACGCGCATCGGCAATCAGCAGGGCAGGATCGTCAACGGTTTCTGCGAGGCGCGCGCGGGCAGCGTCAAGTTTGTCTGTGGCATTGCCCGCATAAGCGAGGCTGTAGATATCACCTTCCAGCATCTGCAGCGCCAGCCAGCGGCGTTGTTCAACCGGCATTTCCTGCGGCATGTCCGCGGCCAGGCTTTCCGCCTCTTGCAGTAAAACCTGCGGATAGTGGACCAGTTCGCTTTTTTGGTTGGGCTGTTTGCGGTCAATGGCGAGCTTCAGGCTTTCAATGCCGCGCCCGCGGGTGGACACCAGCGGCACGACCGGGCAGCCAAGACGGGCGGCGAGCGCGTCGATGTCGATGCGAATGGCCTGCTTCTCGGCGATATCCAGCATATTAAGCGCGACCACGCACGGAATGCCCAGTTCGAGCAGCTGCAGCGTCAGGTAGAGGTTGCGCTCAAGGTTTGAAGCATCCACCACGTTAATAAGCAGGTCGGCGTCGCCGCTGAGGATGTAATGACAGGCAATTTGCTCATCGAGCGAAGTCTGCGACGAAATGGTGGTGAGCGAATAGGTGCCGGGCAAATCAACTAGCGTTACCTGGTGCTCAAGCGTGGAAAACTGACCTTCTTTGCGTTCTACGGTGACGCCAGCCCAGTTTCCCACGCGCTGGCGGGCACCCGTCAGCTGATTAAAAAGCGTGGTTTTGCCCGAGTTGGGGTTGCCGATTAAACCTATGGTTAAGTTTTTCATTTTGTTCGTGGACTTCGTTGAGTTTGCAAAAAGCGCGTACGCTCACCCGTCGTTAAACGACAGCTTCGATATTCACCAGCGCGAGATCTTTTTTGCGCAGCACCAGGCTTACGCGGCGAGTTTCGATATGAATAGGATCGCCCAGAGGCGCCACGCGAACTACGTTAAATGAAGATCCCGGCAGCATGCCGAGCGACAATAATTTCTGGCGATAAGCCGGGCTGATTTCATTGGCGAAACCGGTAATTTTCCACGCGCTATTCGGTATGAATTGCATAGGACCTACTTAGAGCTGGGCTCTGCATTGACGCTGACTGAATGAAGGCTTTATCCGCGAGCTATGCGCACGATAAAAGCTGATTACGGCATCGGAAGAAAGAGAAGAAATATCGTTCAACACAATGATAATGAGAATGGTTAACGTCGACAATATTTATTTTTCTTTCAAAATTTTACTGAAATTATTATTTAAGGGGCATTTAGGGCGCGTGGATTATTTATGGGGTTGCGAGATGTTTTGATTAATTGACTGAAAATTATAGTGATAATTTAATCGTGAAGAAGCGAGAGTGTTATTTTACTATTAACGATGTTACAGGAGTGATAATTACTGGTTTCTTAGTAGGATAAATATTGAAAATTGATTTAAATCAAAATTAAGTTATTTTTCTGCTTCTGGCGGGGCGGTGAAAAATAAATCCTCTCCCCGAAGGGAGAGGAAAGACAATTAACGCTTTTTGCCCATTGCCGCAGCCAGGGCATCCATCATGGCGCTATTTCCACCGCTGGCGTTGTCACGCCCGCGTGGTTTTTGCTGCGCTGCCGGTCTGCCTTTTTGCTCGCGAGGGGCGTTACCGCCGTTACCGCGACGGCTGCCGCTCTCGCCCGGCTGTTCGTCGAGGCGCATGGTTAAGGCGATGCGTTTGCGCTGCAGGTCAACCTCGAGCACTTTGACCTTCACGATATCGCCCGCTTTCACCACTTTGTGCGGATCGTCGATGAACTTGTCGGACAGCGACGAGATGTGAACCAGCCCGTCCTGATGAACGCCAATATCCACAAACGCACCGAAGTTGGTGACGTTGGTCACTGCGCCTTCCAGCACCATGCCCGGCGTCAGGTCGTTCATGGTTTCCACGCCTTCGGCAAACTGTGCGGTTTTAAACTCAGGGCGCGGGTCGCGGCCCGGCTTTTCCAGCTCTTTAATAATGTCCGTCACGGTAGGAACCCCGAAACGCTCATCGGTGAACTGGCTGGCTTTGAGGTCGCGCAGCTCGCTGCTGTTGCCCATTAGATTCTGCAGCGCCTGCTGGGTTGCGGCCAGGATGCGTTCGACTACCGGATAGGCTTCCGGGTGAACGGTAGAGGCATCCAGAGGGTTATCGCCGTGGTTAATACGCAGGAAGCCCGCGCACTGCTCGAAGGCTTTTGGCCCCAGGCGGCTAACTTTCAGCAGCTGCTGGCGGTTCTGGAAGCGGCCGTTTTCGTCGCGCCAGGTGACGATATTCTGCGCCATCATGCGGGTCAGGCCGGCAACGCGGGTTAGCAGCGGCACGGAAGCCGTGTTCAGATCCACGCCAACGGCGTTTACGCAGTCTTCGACTACGGCGTCCAGTTTCCTGGCCAGCTGAGTCTGGCTGACGTCGTGCTGATACTGGCCCACGCCGATAGATTTCGGGTCGATTTTCACCAGCTCGGCCAGCGGATCCTGCAGGCGGCGGGCGATGGAGACGGCCCCGCGGATAGAAACGTCCAGGTCAGGGAACTCCAGCGCTGCCAGTTCGGAAGCAGAGTAGACGGACGCGCCCGCCTCGCTGACGATAACTTTCTGTGCGGTGACTTTCGGGAACTGTTTTTGCACATCCAGGAAGAAGCGCTCGGTTTCGCGGGATGCGGTACCGTTACCGATAGCGACCAGCTCGACGTTGTGCTTCTCGCAAAGTGCAGCCACGGCGACGGCGGCTTTTGCCGCCTGGCCGGTATGCGGATAAATGGTATCGGTGGCAACCAGCTTGCCGGTGGCGTCAACCACCGCGACCTTCACGCCGGTACGCAGGCCTGGATCGAGTCCCATCGTGGCACGCAGGCCGGCCGGGGCCGCCATCAGCAGGTCATGAAGGTTACGGGCGAAGACGTTAATCGCTTCGTCTTCCGCGCGTTCGCGCACGGTGCCCATCAGCTCGGTTTCAAGATGCATCAGCACCTTGATGCGCCAGGTCCAGCTCACCACGGCCTTGCGCCAGCTATCGGCTGGGGCGTTGTTCAGGCGCAGATTGAGATGGTTGATAATCAGCTGTTCGCAATAGCTCTCGCGCGGTGGCTCATCGAACTGCGGGTCGGCATTCAGCGACAGCTGTAATATGCCTTCGTTGCGCCCGCGGAACATCGCCAGCGCGCGGTGGGAAGGAATGGTGGCAATCGCTTCGTGGTGGGCAAAATAGTCGCGGAATTTCGCGCCTTCTTCCTCTTTGCCGCTGACAACGGCCGAGACCAGATGCGCATTTTTCCACAGGTAATCGCGGACTTTGGCCAGCAGCGCGGCGTCTTCAGCGAAACGCTCCATCAGGATGTAGCGTGCGCCGTCCAGCGCGGCTTTGGTGTCGACCACGCCTTTGTCGGCGTCCACGAAGCGGGCAGCTTCCTGCTCCGGGTCGTGTGAAGGCTCGTTCCACAGCAAATCAGCCAGCGGCTCAAGGCCTGCTTCGATAGCGATTTGCCCGCGGGTACGGCGCTTGGGTTTATACGGCAGGTAAAGGTCTTCGAGCTCGGTTTTGCTCAGCGTGCCGTTGATGGCACCGGCAAGCTCGTCGCTCAGTTTGCCCTGGTCTGCAATGGATTTGAGGATGGTCTGGCGGCGTTCTTCCAGCTCGCGCAGGTAGCTAAGACGAGTCTCCAGTTGACGCAGTTGCGTGTCATCCAGACCGCCGGTGACTTCCTTACGATAACGTGCGATAAACGGCACGGTATTCCCTTCATCCAGCAGGCGAACGGCAGCTTCTACCTGTTCGTTTCTGGCCTGAAGCTCACCCGCAATAATGCGGCAAAGCGAATCATTCATCATGGCTTTTCATCTGTGTAGTACGGAAAATTCAGCAAACAGTTATACGGATCGGGGCACGAAAATGCCAGCCACCGACCCCCGGATATTGGGTTTCAGACAGTTCTGTGCGAATTATTCAGGTTTAGGATACTCAATTTCATTGACGTACCACTGTGCTTCTCCCGCTGGAGTTTGCACCACGGCTAAATCGCCCACCTCTTTTTTGAGCAGCGCTCGCGCCATCGGCGAGTCGATAGAAATGTAGTCCTTGCGGCCAAAGATCTCGTCGTAGCCGACGATGCGAAAACGCAGCAGGTCGCCGTCGTCGTTTTCTATTTCGACCCACGCGCCAAAGAAGACTTTGCCTTCCTGCTGCGGCGAGTAATCGACAATTTTCAGCCGTTCCAGCGATTTAGTGATGTAGCGAACCCGGCGGTCAATTTCACGCAGGCGTTTTTTGTTGTACTGGTAGTCGGCGTTTTCGCTACGATCGCCAAGGCTGGCGGCCCAGGTCACTTTTTTGGTCACCTCAGGGCGTTCTTCACGCCACAGGTAATCCAGCTCTTTTTTGAGCTTTTCGTAGCCTTCACGGGTGATTAACGGCGTTTTCATCTTTTTGCCCTGCAGCCTGTAAAACCAGAGTGTGATTTAAACCGATGCTCAATGAAGAATGCAACCGGTGCATTTTGGGAAGCAAGTCACCAAATTTTGATTTAAAACGTTGATAACCGACTGTTTAATATGCTTTGTAACAATTTCGACTAGAATGTATACCAGAATTGACTGGTTGTATTAGCGCAGTTTTTTAAGAATACACACTCAACTGTTCGAGCCTTTGGGAGTACAAACGATGCAAGAGAACTATAAAATTCTGGTGGTCGATGACGACATGCGCCTGCGCGCGCTGTTAGAGCGTTATCTCACCGAGCAGGGCTTCCAGGTTCGCAGCGTCGCTAACGCCGAACAAATGGATCGTCTCCTGACCCGTGAATCCTTCCACCTGATGGTGCTGGACCTTATGCTGCCGGGCGAGGATGGTCTCTCTATTTGCCGTCGTCTGCGCAGCCAGAGCAACCCAATGCCGATCATCATGGTGACCGCGAAGGGTGAAGAAGTTGACCGTATTGTCGGTCTGGAAATCGGCGCGGATGACTATATTCCTAAGCCGTTTAACCCGCGTGAGCTGCTGGCCCGTATTCGTGCCGTACTGCGTCGCCAGGCCAACGAACTGCCGGGTGCGCCTTCTCAGGAAGAAGCGGTTATCGCGTTCGGCAAGTTCAAGCTGAACCTCGGCACCCGCGAAATGTTCCGCGAAGACGAGCCAATGCCGTTAACCAGCGGCGAGTTTGCGGTACTGAAAGCGCTGGTAAGCCACCCGCGCGAGCCGCTTTCCCGCGATAAGCTGATGAACCTGGCCCGTGGCCGTGAATACTCCGCGATGGAGCGTTCCATCGACGTACAGATCTCCCGCCTGCGCCGCATGGTGGAAGAGGACCCGGCGCATCCGCGTTATATCCAGACCGTTTGGGGCCTGGGCTACGTCTTTGTCCCGGACGGCTCTAAGGCATGAGGCGAGTTCGCTTCTCACCAAGAAGCTCGTTTGCCCGTACGCTGTTGCTGATCGTCACCTTGCTGTTCGTCAGCCTGGTGACGACCTATCTTGTCGTTCTGAACTTCGCGATTTTGCCGAGCCTGCAGCAGTTTAATAAGGTGCTGGCGTACGAAGTCAGAATGCTGATGACCGACAAACTGCAGCTCGAAGACGGCACCCAACTTGTGGTGCCGCCGGCGTTTCGTCGCGAAATTTACCGCGAGCTGGGTATTTCGCTTTACTCCAACGAGGCGGCGGAAGACGCGGGTCTGCGCTGGGCACAGCACTACGAGTTTCTGAGCCAGCAAATGGCGCAGCAGCTCGGCGGTCCGACCGAAGTGCGCGTTGAGGTGAATAAAAGCTCGCCGGTAGTGTGGCTGAAGACCTGGCTGTCGCCGAACATCTGGGTGCGCGTGCCGCTGACCGAAATTCATCAGGGCGATTTCTCCCCGCTGTTCCGCTACACGCTGGCAATAATGCTGCTGGCGATAGGCGGCGCGTGGCTCTTTATTCGAATACAAAACCGACCGCTGGTCGACCTGGAGCACGCCGCGCTACAGGTCGGTAAAGGAATTATTCCCCCTCCACTGCGCGAATATGGTGCTTCGGAAGTGCGGTCGGTGACGCGGGCGTTTAACCACATGGCCGCGGGCGTAAAACAGCTGGCCGACGACCGCACGCTGCTGATGGCGGGCGTCAGTCATGACTTGCGTACGCCGCTGACGCGTATTCGTCTGGCAACCGAAATGATGGGGCAGGAAGACGGCTATCTGGCCGAGTCGATCAACAAAGATATCGAAGAGTGTAATGCGATTATCGAGCAGTTTATCGACTATCTGCGCACCGGGCAGGAGATGCCGCTGGAAATGGCAGATCTTAACAGCGTGCTCGGCGAAGTGATTGCTGCCGAAAGCGGCTACGAGCGTGAAATCGACACTGACCTGCAGGACGGCGAGATCCGCCTCAATATTCACCCGCTCTCTATCAAGCGTGCGGTGGCGAATATGGTGGTGAACGCGGCGCGCTACGGTAATGGCTGGATCAAAGTCAGCAGCGGCAGTGAGCTAAACCGCGCCTGGTTCCAGGTGGAGGACGATGGCCCGGGCATTGAGCCCGATCAGCTCCAGCATCTGTTCCAGCCGTTTGTGCGTGGCGACAGCGCCCGCAGTACGAGCGGCACCGGGCTGGGCTTAGCTATCGTGCAGCGAATCATCGACAATCATAACGGAATGCTCGATCTCGGGAAAAGCGAGCGCGGCGGGCTGCGTATCAGAGCCTGGCTACCGTTGCCGATAGCCCGGGTTGTGGCCCATAGAGAAAGCTGAGTTGTCGTCAGCTCAATAAAAAACGAACCCCGAGAGGTTCGTTTTTTTTCGCCTTAGTTTTCTGGATTACAGCTTAGGACCGGCTGCTACCAGTGCCGCACCTGCTGGGGTGTCGGTGTACTTCTCGAAGTTTTCCATAAACAGCTTCGCCAGCTGTTCAGCTTTTTCCTGCCACTGCTCCGGAGAGGCGTAGGTGTTACGCGGATCCAGAATCTGGGGATCAACGCCCGCGAGCGAAGTTGGGATCGCGAGGTTAAACATCGGCAGGGTAAAGGTTTCTGCGTCGTCCAGCGAGCCGTCGAGAATAGCGTCGATGATCGCGCGAGTATCTTTAATCGAGATGCGTTTCCCGGTGCCGTTCCAGCCGGTATTCACCAGGTAAGCCTGCGCCCCGGAAGCCTGCATACGCTTCACCAGCACTTCTGCATACTGCGTTGGGTGCAGCGACAGGAACGCCGCGCCAAAGCAGGCGGAGAAGGTTGGCGTTGGCTCGGTCACGCCGCGCTCGGTGCCCGCAAGTTTAGCGGTAAAGCCAGACAGGAAGTGATACTGCGTCTGGTTTGCGGTGAGGCGTGAAACCGGCGGCAGCACGCCGAAAGCGTCGGCGGTCAGGAAGATAACTTTGGTGGCGTGTCCCGCCTTCGACACCGGCTTAACGATGTTGTCGATATGGTAAATCGGGTAGGAAACGCGGGTGTTTTCCGTTTTGGACGCATCATCAAAGTCGATAGTGCCGTCGGCACGGACGGTGACGTTTTCCAGCAGCGCATCGCGGCGGATGGCGTGATAAATATCCGGCTCTGCTTCTTCCGACAGGCGAATGGTTTTGGCATAGCAGCCGCCTTCGAAGTTGAACACGCCGTCGTCGTCCCAGCCGTGCTCATCGTCGCCAATCAGGCGGCGTTTCGGGTCGGTGGAAAGCGTTGTTTTACCGGTGCCTGACAGGCCGAAGAACACCGCCACATCACCTTTTTCACCGACGTTTGCCGAGCAGTGCATGGAAGCGATGCCTTTCAGCGGCAGCAGGTAGTTCATGATGGAGAACATGCCTTTTTTCATCTCGCCGCCGTACCAGGTGCCGCCGATAAGCTGCATGCGTTCGGTCAGGTTAAACGCCACGAAGTTTTCGGAATTCAGGCCCTGTTCTTTCCAGTTCGGGTTGGTACATTTAGCGCCGTTCATCACCACAAAATCAGGCTCAAAGGTTTCCAACTCTTCGTCCGTGGGGCGAATAAACATGTTCTTAACGAAATGAGCCTGCCAGGCAACTTCGGTAATAAAGCGTACAGAAAGGCGAGTATCAGCGTTGGCGCCGCAGAAGGCGTCGATGATAAACAGGCGCTTGCCGGAAAGCTGCTGCGTGACCAGGCCTTTCAGATCGTGCCAGGTTTCTTCAGAAAGCGGTTTATTGTCGTTTTTGCCTTTTCCGTTGTCTGACCACCACAGCGTGTCGCGGGTGGTGTCATCGCGAACGATGTATTTATCTTTTGGAGAGCGGCCGGTGAAGATGCCGGTATCAACGGAAACGGCACCTAAGGTGGTGACCACGCCGCGCTCAAAACCTTCCAGTTTTGGGTCGAGCTCTTCGCGGTAGAGGGTATCGTAATCGGGGTTATAGACGACTTCGCTGACGTCATGAATGCCATAAGCCTTGAGATCTTGCGGGGTTATGCCTTTAACTCGCATTTCACTGCTCCTTAGCCAATTTATACTGCCTGATATTGTAGGGTTGTTTAGGGGGGGTAACCGCGACCACTATCATAAATTTACTCGCCTGCTTAAATTTACAGGGGAAATGCTTAGGGGATGCCGCAGCGGGGGCAGAGTATGGCAGGAATTCACGGGCTCTCGGGGAAAATATGGCGAATATGTTAACAATTAGGATAAAAACGGAGAACTTTGTGAATGAACGCGCTCTCATACGCAACGCGATGAAACAAGACCGTCATTTGCAGGTCGCAGCCTGCCGTTACACTCAGTCAAAAATCAGCTAATAAGGGATGACTACCATGTTCGTGTCCGAACCGTTACCAAAGGCAACCCGCTGGGGCATTTTGCTGGTGGGGTTTCTTTTAGGCGTGGTGCTGTACCTCACCGAGGGAAATCGAGGCAGCGGCATCTGGCTGCAGGGAGATAGCCAGGCCCTGTACCTTCGTTCTCTCTCCGTGGTGTTCGCAACGACGCTGGCGCTTATCGCTGTACGTTTTAATGGCCTACGGTTCTGGGGGCTGGCGCTTATCCCGCTGCCGGTGGTGGCGCTGATGAGCGGCTGGGTTAACTGGACGACTCAGGGATTGGAGAGTTGGGATCGCCACGATATTGTGCTGGGGTACCAGTGCTCGCTGGCTGCGATGCTCTTTTTAGCCTTGCCGTGGCTGCAGGGACGTCTGCGTTCGAGCGGTGGCTGGGGAGGCTGGCAGGCATTTTACGGTCAGCTCTGGCGTAACGGCATTACGCTGCTGCTGACCGGGCTGCTGGTGCTCTTTTTCTGGGGCGTGCTGGCGCTGTGGGCCGGGTTATTCAAGCTGGTGGATATCACCTTCTTCGACACGCTGTTCTTTAGTTCTTCGGCCTTTGCCTGGATTGCGACCTGTACGGCGGCGGCGCTCGCCGTGACGCTTTGTCGTGACCAGACGCGGGCGATTAACGCGGTAAAACACTTCTTCAGCGTCTTTGCGACCGGCCTTTTGCCGCTGCTGTCGCTGATCTCGCTGATGTTTTTGGCGACGCTGCCGGTGGTTGGCCTCGGGTCTATTTCACAGCATGTGTCCTGCAATGCGTTGCTCAACACCCTCACGTTGATGGTGATGGTCGCCGCCGCGGTGGCCTGGCATCCGGAAAGAGAAACCCGGCCTTATCCAGCCTTGCTGGACGGGGCGATTAAGCTGACGTTGCTGCTGTCTCCTGTTTACGCCCTGCTGGCGAGCTATGCGCTGTGGCTGCGTGTTTCGTCGTACGGCTGGACGCCATCGCGTGTTTATGCCGCGCTTATCACTCTGACGGTGCTGGTCTGGGCCTTCGGCTACGCGGTAACGTTAATTCGTCAGCGTCGGAAGGCCATTTTACAGCCGGGATGTATCAATCGTGCGGTGCTTTTACTGGCTTTGATCCTGCTAGTTGCCGTCAATTCCCCACTTTTAGACCCTTACCGCATCAGCGTGAATAACCAGATGGCGCGTTATCATAGCGGTGTTCTGAAGCCAGAAAAGATGAGTCTGACGATGCTGCAATCGTCCGGTAGACGTGGCTATGACGCGATGCGAGAACTGCAAAAAGATCCGGCATTTGTTGCCAGCCCGGAACGTAAAAAGCAGCTCGAAATGCTGCTTAGTGACAGAAAATCGGGCGGGGCTGCGACGATGAAGCTTACCGTTGAGTCGCTGCGTCAGCGCATCGTGCTGGCAGATAAAAATCGCGTGCCGGAAAACTCGTGGTGGCAGGCGATGGTAAAAGACGAAAGCTATCAGGCTCGGGAGTGCCTGGACGATGAGGATAAATGCCTGCTGGTCGGGATGGATCTGAACGGCGATGGTCAGGATGAATGGCTGCTGTGCCAGCCGGAAATGAACTACTGCAAGGTTTACGGAAAAATGGGCGACAGCTGGAAGGATATCGGGCAAGCCCGGGATCTGGATAAAAACCAGATGATGGCCGCGTTAAAGCAGGCGGCTTCCGAAGGCAAGCTCACGGCCGCACCTAAGGTATGGCAGGACGTGATGGTTCAGGGACAGCGGATCAAAGTCGATTATTATCGCTAAAAAAAACGCCTCCGATTAGGAGGCGTTTCAGCTAATTAGTGAACCTGTGGATCTGCCGGAGAGGCATTGTTGCGGATTGCCGCTATGTCCATTGAATCAAATACATAGTGGCTGCCGCAGTAATCACAGTTCATGTCGATTTCGTTGTCTTCCGCCAGAATGCTGTCGATTTCTTCATCCGGCAGCGTGCGCAGCGCATCGGCACAGCGTTCGCGGGAGCAGGTGCACTTGAACTCTACGTCCTGCGGATCGTACAGCGTGACTTCTTCTTCGTGGTAAAGGCGCCATAACACATCGTTCGCCGGCAGCGTCAGCAGCTCTTCTGCCTTTATAGTTTCGGTCAGCGTGGCCAGATGGTTGAAGTCGTCGGTCTCGGCGTTTTGCGCCGGGAGAACCTGCAGCAGCATGCCGCCTGCCGCCGCTTTACCTTCCACTTCACCGGTACGAATAAACAGGCGAGTTGGCAACTGCTCGGAACGCATGAAGTAATCTTCCAGGCAGGCGGCCAGGGTATCCCCCTCCAGCCCGACCACGCCCTGATAGCGCTCGCCTTCGCTTGGGCTGATGGTGATAACCAGATAGCCGTTGCCGACCAGGTCTTTTAACGCCGCATCAGCCGGAATCTCACCCTGGACGCGAGCTACGCCGCGCATTTGCTGTTTGTTGTTCCCGTTGATCACGGCCAACGTCATCGGGCCATCGCCCTGAAGCTGAACGGTGATGTCGCCGTCAAACTTCAGCGTGGCGGTCAGCAGGCTGGTGGCAACCAGCAGCTCGCCGAGGATATTTTTGACCGGCTGCGGGTAGTCATGATTTTCCATGATCTGCTGCCAGGTTTCAGAAACCGTCACCAGCTCGCCGCGAACGGCGTAGTTTTCAAACAGATAGCGGTGTAGTTGGTCGTGTTGAGTCATCGTCATCTCTCTTGCTGGTAGGCGGATTTACGCTTCGCCACCGTGTTTAAATTTCATCAAATCTCGCCGCTCTTTTTTATCCGGGCGGCGATCGGGGTGGGGCATGGTTAGCGCGTTCATTTTGCGTGCCAGCGCCACTTTTTCCCGCTTGGCGATACTTTCCGCCGTTTCTTCATAAAGCTGAGTGGCTTCCGTGGCCGGCCTGCGCTGCCCGGTAATCGCGAGTACGTTAACGGTGCGTTCGTCATTGCCCTGACGTAGCGTGAGAACCGCGTTCAGCTCAACCAGCTTACTGGGTTTGCTACGCTGGCCGTTGTAGTGCACTTTTCCGCCTTCAATCATTTCCCGCGCCATGGCCCGGGTTTTGTAAAAGCGTGCGGCCCACAGCCATTTATCCAGGCGTACGCCTTCGGCTGCTTTTTCTTTCATTACGCCTCCTTAAACGGAAAGCGACGGGATCAGGCGGCGGTAATCGCTAAGGCCAGGGTGGCGCTCAAACGTTTTTTCCGCTTCGCCTGAATCCGGGTTGAGGACGCCGAAGCAGTAGCGAATGCCAAACTTCGCTGCGGCATCAAGAATCGCTTCGCTGTCGTCGATAAATACCGTTCTGGCCGCGTTGAACCCGGTATGTCCGGCTACCGCCTGCCATAAACGCTGATCTTCTTTCGGATAACCAAATGTGTGGGTAGAAAGCAATAAATCAAGGTGCTTACCCAAACCCGTATGTTCAAGCTTCACCGCCAGATTGTGCGGGTGCGCGTTGGTGAGCAGAATACGGCGCTTGCCGCTGGCTTTTGCTGCCTCAAGAAACGGCACAGTATCTTCACGTAGCGCGGCTTTTGGCCCCTGCTCGGTGGTCATCGCACAGATATCCAGCCCGAGGCGCTCGCTCCAGTAATCGAGACAGTACCAGTTTAGCGTATGCTGCACGGCGTGGTATTCGCGAGAAATCAGTTGATGTGCTTCCTGCAGCGGAATGCCGCGCTGGAGGCTAATGGTTTCCGGTACCAGCTTTTTCCAGAAATGGTTATCAAAGGCCAGGTCCAACAGGGTCCCGTCCATATCCAGCAGCAGGGTGTCAACGTCCTGCCAGGCGATAGCACCAGACATAGCTTTAGTCTCGATTGAGGGAAAAATAGCGTACCAGGGTAGCACAACCCGGTACGCAAAGTTTACCCGTAACGGCTACCTCAGCGGTGAAGGCGGGGTCAGCGTGGGATTGAGGCAGCTGTCGTAGTAACGCTGAATTTCGGCCAGCCTCGTGCTGGCACGACGATAGCGGATGACGGCCAGAACGCCGTTTATCGCAGCACAGACCAGCATCGCAATGAGCATCAGAGAAATGCTGATGTAGCTCCACAGGCTATGCGTATCGGAGATTCGGTGCAGCGTGACGTGCTGGGTTCCGTTGGCGTCGGTATAAATACCGGTAATGATCCCTTCGGCGTGGAACGGCGTTTGCAGCAGCATTTCTGCCAGCCGCTGGAATTCGGTCCACTGCTCCTGAGCCGGGAAGTCATACAGCGACATTGGCGGCAGCGGCTGATCCACGAGATCGCCGCCTTCATCATTGATAATGACATAGCCGCCGGGGGCTGGGCTGTTCAGCGACTGTGCAGCGCGCGCGGTTTCACGAATAAAGAAAGGTGCGGTGGAGGTGGCCACGAGGTTATCCAGCGACTCTGCGCTAACCGGCCGTAGCAGGACATTTACCCCGGTCAGTTTTCCTGAATCGGCACGTTTGATGAGCGAATCCCAGTCTTTGGTATTGCCCAGGTTCACCAGGGCATTTTTAAGGCGAACGCACTCTTCTTCTGCGGTACACAGCGCCTGAGTTTTTTTCACAATCCCGGCAAAATCATCCAGCAAAACCATGCCTGATTTCTGGATGGCATCGGCCAGCTGCGGGTTCACTTTACTGTCGCCCTCACCCCCCTGAGGATGCAGTTGCCCGCTGACTGCCCTGGTCAGGGCTACCGCTTTGTCCATGATTTCAGACTCCGGCAGCGGCAGAGGGCGCGCGGTATTCCAGATTATTTGTGAGCAGTCGAACGGCGTGAACGGGAAGCTTTGGCGAGCGTTATAGCTGCCGGGGGTGTGAATATTACACATCCCTGTTCCCTTCACTCTTAGAGTATCGCCCACCTGCAGCTTGTACTTTGCGAGGTCCTGTACGCTGCTCGCCTCGATGGACTGAGCCCCTTTTAGCCACGAGGCGCTAAGTTTGATGGGCATTTCCAGCGGAACCCAAATAGTCATCATCAGCAGGACCAGCAGCGCACCGGCGGAAATTAACAGGTTACGCACCCAGTGCTGAAGCGGGAAGTTACGCACTTCGTCATGCAGCGAAAGGAAGCGGCCCTGACGCACCACATGGCGGTCGAGATAGATATCAATGTCGGTTTTCTGGCCCAGGTCCTGGGTCACAAACGGCTGCCAGTGCGGCGGATAAATCAGGTCGATAATGCCGAGCGAGATATTGTTCATCTGCTCCTGGTTTGATTCGCCGAACAGCCCCCAGCGCTTAGGCGTGCCGCGCAGGCAGTGGATTTCGCGCAATGCCGTTTTTGCCGGCGGCGCAAAAAGCCCCCACAGCCCGGCGGCAATCAGCAGGACGGCACCGCCAAGAAGCCATGGCAGAAACACCGGAGGCGTAACCAGGCTCAGGAAGAGCATGATAAACGCGATGCAGATAAGCGCCGCTTCGCGCACGCCGTCCGGGCGGCTCAGGGAATATTCTTCCTGCGTTTCCTGGCGGATATTCAGCAGCTCTATCTGTTCACTTTCTTCACCACGGATCGACGCCTGGGTGCCGGAATAACCCTCGATGGCGTACTGCTGCGTGTCCAGCGTATCGTTTTGTAGGGTATTGCCGTTGAGCGAAATCACCAGCGGGATGCTGCTCGTGCGGATAAGCTCCACGTCGTTATCGTTGGTGATGAACTGTTCCCAGAACGGCGGCAGATGGACTTCAACAGAATCGAGGTAATAGCGCCATTTATTGGCGTCATCGGCAGAGAGGCCGTAGCGGGTTATCGACCGGGTCAGAGAAATAACCGTATTGCTTTGCGCCGTCAGCGTCAGCTTGGGCAGCGGATTACTTGCGCCAGACGGGCCGATCAGCTCCTGAGAGCGGGAATAGCGCTCGAGATAATTTTCGACGGCTACGCGTTCTTCCGGAGTCAGCTTGCGCGTTGTTGAACCGGAGAATGAACGATCGTGCGAAACCCGGGCTCGCAGCCGCAGGCTTCGCCAAATTAGCCATCCGGCAATCAGCGTGCAGGCCAGCATAGCAGCTAACAGAAATAATAAGGTGCTCATGCTTTCCCCATCAAACAATCGTCTTTTTCATCAAGCTCGGCAAAAGGTCGGCCTTTCAAAAATTTTAGAGATCAGAAGTCATTATCGGCAGGTAAAGGCACAAACTTGAGCTTTTTTTAGGGCGACCAACCTGCAGTAACACAATGTTAGCAAAGCGACTTCGACTGAAATACAAGTAAATTCCTATTCAATACTACCCGTCTTGACAGGGGGGCGCATTACGTGTTTTGGAAAAACATACGTTACAAAAATGTAAATAATAGCCAATGCTCGTTGCACGATATGTGCGGCATGCCGCACAATAAGTTACCTCTTTCACTGTTGATCCCGGCCACATGAGCAAATCACTAAAAAAACCAACGATTTTACATGTCGAAACCGTGGCGCGTTCGCGGTTGTTTAATGTCGAAACGGTGGACCTGGAGTTCAGCAATGGCGTTCGTCGCGTCTATGAACGGATGAAACCTTCTTCCCGCGAGGCGGTGATGATTGTCCCTATTGTTGATAACCACCTGATCCTAATCCGTGAATACGCCGTCGGCACAGAATCCTATGAACTGGGCTTCTCCAAAGGGCTGATTGACCCCGGTGAAACCGTGTTCGAGGCCGCCAACCGCGAGCTGAAGGAAGAGGTTGGCTTTGGGGCAAACCAGCTCACGTTTTTGAAAAAACTGACGATGGCCCCGTCCTATTTTTCCAGCAAAATGAACATCGTGATTGCAGAGGATCTGTATCCCGAGTCGTTGGAAGGGGACGAGCCGGAAGAGCTGCCGCAGGAGCGATGGTCGCTGGACAAGATGATGGATTTGCTGAATGAAGATGATTTCAGCGAGGCGCGTAACGTCAGTGCGCTCTTCCTTGTTCGGGAATGGTTAAGACAGCAGGGCAGGCTGTAAGCCAAACTGCAAAAGAATTAAAAAGGGCCGCTTTATGCGGCCCTTTCATATTGATGACAAACAGCCGAAAAACGTGGTTTTCGACTGTTTGGGGTAAATCAGAGAATATAATCCATTGTTTTTATTAGGCCGGAGTGGAAATTTTTGAGAACAATGGACTTTGCCGTTAGTTTCAAAGGGCCGCGATGCGGCCCTTTACTATTTTGCACAGGACTAGAACAGCTCGTGCGTTTCCCCGTTATCGATAATCGTGGTGCCGACCTCATGTACAGCCTGCTGTGTAGGCTGCGTGCCTTCAATGAAGTACTCTTCACGACTGTTGCCGCCGTTGGCCAACTGGCCTGTACTGCGGTCGATATTCACGGTGACGATGCCCGGTGGCGGCGTCAATGTCTCTTCCGGTACCCCTGCCAGCGCAATTTTCATGAAATCATCCCAGGCTGGCTGAGCGCTCTTCGCGCCGCCTTCGTAGCCGGAGATCTGGTCTTTGATTGCGCCAGATGCGGTGGTGCGGCCAAGGTCACGACGGTGATCGTCAAAGCCAATCCAGACTGACGTTACGACGCCGGGGCCATAGCCGGAGAACCATGCGTCTTTAGAACTGTTGGTGGTCCCGGTTTTGCCGCCGATATCACGACGTTTCAAATCCCGACCCGCACGCCAGCCGGTTCCCTGCCAGCCCGGTTCACCGTAAATGTTGCTGTTCAGCGCGCTTTTGATCAGGAACGACAGCGGCGTGTTGATCACGTGCGGGGCGTATTCCTCAGCCTGCGCCTTAGCAACCAGAGAGCTGTTAGCCTGTTCAAGCTGCGGCATTGGAACGCTGCTGTTTTGTGGCGCCTGCGAGACCGCCACGTCTTCTACGTCCTGATTTTCCAGCACCGTTGATTTCGCCGTGTCGCCGTAGATAACCGGAATATCGCAGCTTGCGCAGGCGACTTTAGGTTTCACTTCGAACACTGTGTTGCCGGTGTCGTCAACGATTTTGGTGATGTAGTAAGGGTCGACCAGGAAGCCGCCGTTAGCCATAACCGAGTAGCCGCGCGCCACCTGCATTGGCGTAAATGACGCGGAGCCCAAAGCCAGTGATTCGGTATGAACTATGTTCGCGGCCGGGAAACCAAAGCGCTGCAGATACTCAGCGGCGTAATCCACGCCCATCGCTCGCATCGCTCGTACCATCACAACGTTCTTGGACTCACCAAGGCCCTGGCGCAGGCGAATTGGCCCGGCATATTGTGCCGGTGAGTTTTTCGGCCGCCAGTCGGAGCCTGCCCCGGCATCCCAACGCGAAATAGGCACGTCGTTAAGGATGCTTGCCAGCGTCAGGCCTTTATCCATTGCCGCGGTGTACAGGAAAGGTTTGATGTTTGAACCTACCTGACGCAGCGCCTGGGTGGCACGGTTAAATTTGCTTTGGTTAAAGTCGAAGCCACCAACCAAGGCCAGGACGGCACCGTCGTGTGGATTGAGCGAGACCAGCGCGGAGTTCACGTCAGGCACCTGGCCAAGCCACCATGCATCATCCACTTTTCGAACCCAAATCTGCTGGCCTGCCTGAACCACGTCGGTCACCTTGCGTGGCGTAGCGCCTTGGGCGGTATCTGAGCGATATGGGCGAGCCCAACGCATGCCGGGCATGCCAAGCGAAACGGAGCTGCCGTCTGCCAGCATCGCCGTCGCCTCTTCAGACGCTGCGCGAGTGACCACTGCCGGGAGCAGCGGGCCATAAACCGGCAGGTTTTTCAGCGAGTCGACGATTTTTTTCTCATTCCAGGCACTTTCGCCCACTTTCCACAGCACGTTTGACGGGCCGCGGTAGCCGTGGCGCATATCGTAGGCCATGACGTTATTGCGAACGGCGTCTTGCGCACCCTGCTGAATCTTGCGGCTGAGGGTGGTGTAGACCTTGTAGCCGTCTTCGTAGGCTTTGTCGCCGTAGCGGCTGACCATGTCCTGGCGCACCAGCTCTGACAGATAAGGCGCGGAGAAGGCGATTTCAGGCGTGTGGTAGCTGGCGTCGATAGGCTGACTGCGCGCTTCGTCATACTGGCTCTGGCTGATATAGCCTTCGCTCAGCATACGCGACAGCACCACGTTGCGGCGTGAGGTTGAACGGTCCATGGAATAGAGCGGGTTAAAGGTTGACGGGGCTTTAGGCAGCCCGGCAATCACCGCAATCTCGCTCAGGGTCAGCTGATCGACCGTTTTACCAAAATAGACCTGGGCGGCAGCGCCGACGCCATAGGCGCGGTAGCCGAGGTAGATTTTGTTCAGGTAAAGCTCAAGGATTTCATCTTTGCTCAGCATCTGCTCGATGCGTACGGCAAGGAAAGCCTCCTTGATTTTACGCATCAGGGTGCGTTCCGGGCTCAGGAAGAAGTTACGTGCCAGCTGCTGTGTAATGGTGCTTGCACCCTGAGAAGCATGGCCAGAGAACAGCGCCACGCTTGCTGCACGGAAGATACCCACTGGGTCAACGCCGTGGTGCTCGTAAAATCGGCTGTCTTCGGTCGCGATAAACGCTTTTACCATCACCGGCGGAATTTGGTTCAGGGTCAGCGGAATACGGCGTTTCTCGCCGTACTGAGCAATGAGCTCGCCGTCAGCGCTGTAAACCTGCATTGGAATCTGCAGCCGCACGTCTCTTAGGGTCGCAACGTCCGGAAGCTGGGGCTCAATGTATTTGTATAAGCCGTAAATCGAGCCGGCTCCCAGCAGAACGCAACAGACTGCAAGGATTAATAAGTACTTTACGAACTTCACCTTAAATTTCCCATTAGGTTTCAATTGGGCAGTTTCTAAACAACCGCGCGGTAGTATAAAGGCAAGCCAGAAGCTTTGATATACCCGTTACTGTTTCGGGATCAGGGCTGTTCATCATCCGGATAAGGAGATCGAAACCATGATGTTTCCTGGTTGGAGGATTGGCCTGGATATCCAGGCGGAGGGCGTACGCGCCGCTGCGGTGCAGTGGCACCGGCAAGGGTGGCAATTGCGGCATTGGTGGTTTTTACCCTTCCCGAAGCAGGGACTTGCGGGCGGCATGTTACCCGAACCCGCCACGCTGCGCGAGGCGCTTGCTGCGTGGCGTAAAGAAATCCCCGTGCGTCATCACCTGCGGGTTGGCTTTCCGGCTCAGCGCACTTTGCAGCGCCAGGTCCCCCGGCCAGCCCGCCGGCTACAGGAGTCAGCACAGGAAAAGTATATCGCTGGGGCAGCGGCCCGCCAGCTGCAGATGCCCGCGGAACAGCTTTGCTATGACTACCTGGACGAGGGGGAGTCGCTTTACGTGACGGCGGCAAAACAGGAAGACATCGGCGCGCTGCTGGCAAACCTTGCCAGCGTTAAACTCTTTCCCCGGACGATAACGCCGACGGACAAAATTCTTGGCGCTTTGCCCCAGAGTTGTTACTCCGCTGATTGTCGCTTTTTAGTTCATGAAGAACAGGGTTACTGGCTTTGGGCTGCCGTGAACAATCGCGAGCGCTCCGGCTGGCTGGCTAAGCTGCAGGTGGCCGACTTTCCCGCGCTTTGCCTGCAGCTGGGGGCGAGTGCCGGTGAAATCGCGTTTAGCCACGCGGATGGAGATAGTGCCGTGCCCGCTGGGGCTGAACGGCTTAATGCCTGGCAGCCCATCGTTCGCCATCAGCCGCCGCTGCCGCGGCATGGGGGCCTTTACACCCTCGCATTGGGGCTGGCTCTGGGACCCGACCGCTAATGACACCGCTGATAAATCTCCTGCCATGGCGAGCCTCCAGGCGCCACTATCGGCTAAAACTCTGGGCCGGCATCGTGCTGTTCGGCATGCTGCTAGTTGCTGCCCTGGCGCAGCTTTGGGCCACGCCGCTGGCCATGAAAACTCGGCTACAGCAGGCCCAGGCTATCACGCTCGAGGCACAGCAGCCCGTCCTGAAGGCACTGTTATTGCGTAAGCAAACTGAGCTGAAAGACAACCAGCAGCGGCTGGCGGTTCTACGGGCTGAAGTGGCGCGTAAGACCAGTATTTCACGTTGGGAAAGCGTGCTGAATGAGCTTGCCTTTCAGTTGCCCGAAAACAGCTGGCTGCAAAGCGTTAGCTGGCAGAACGAAAACGCTAGCGTATCTGGCGTTGCGGGAGATGCTCGCGAGCTGGGGAAGCTCGAAGCCGCGTTGGGTGCTTTACCCGGAGCCTTTAAGGTCAAGCCCGGCGAGCTGCGTGATGAAAAACATAAGGGGCTTGTCTTTACCTTCACCTTAATACCCAAAGGCGGTGAGCGTGCTGAATAACATTGAGCGCCTTATGAGCGTGCATGTCGGGTTCCGTATTCTGTGCGCAACGGTTTTCCTGCTTGTCATGGCATGGTCGTGCTGGTGGCTGCTGATTCAGCCTCGCCAGCAGCAGCTACTCGAACTAGAACGGCAAAATCAGCAGCACTGGCAGCAAGTGCTCTCGCTGCAGCAGAAGATTGCTGCCGTACCGAAGGTTGAGCCGCTGCCTGATGTTACTCCCTCGACGATTTTTTCCGCGATGGCGGCGGTAAAACTTGGTGGCGGAAGGCTTGTGAAATGGCAGCCTGACCCGCGCCGTGCCGTGCTGGAAATGCTGTTGCCGTGGCCCAAAGTGCCATTGTTCTTTCGGCAACTGGCGGACTACTCGGGCCTGAAGATACCGACCTTTGTTTTGAGCAGTGCCGGGGAGCAAGTTCGGCTGCTACTGACGCTGGAGTTTACCGATGAAAATCGCTAGCTGGATACTGCTGGCTGTACTCAGCCTGCCGCTGCAGGCGGGGCCGCGTAATCCCTTCCTGTTACCGCCATCGCCCTGCGAATCGTTGCTGAAGCGCCTGGATGGCTGGCAGCTGCGCGGTATGTTTTATCGGCCAGGACCAGAAAACAGCATTGCGCTGATGAAACTCTCCGGTAAGCAATGGCAAAGAGTAAAGGAAGGGCAATGGATTGCGCCGGATGTACAAGTAGCGGCCCTGCTTGAGCAACATATGCGGGTTTCTCTTCGGGGGGACTGTGAAGGGAGCTATTACCACTGGAAGATACAGGGAGGATCCGATGATAAGACATATCGTGGCAGGCGCACTGATGCTCGTACCGCTGACGAGCTGGCCGAAAAACAACGTCACTCTGACGCTGGATGAAACGCCGGTCGTGCAGGTTCTGCAAACGCTGGCCGAGCTGCAAAGTTTTAACGTAATGATCGCCCCTGAGGTGACGGGAAACCTCTCTCTGCGTTTGGTTAATGTCCCGTGGGAGCTGGCTTTTCAGCAGGTGCTCAGGTTGTCGAGCCTGACTTCATCAACGACGGGAAACATTCTTCAAATTCGGCAGAAGCAGGACCCGGCGAAGCTCCGCGCTCAGCGGGAGGCCGCGCGTAAGCAAAGCGTGCTTGAGCAACCTTTGATTCAGGCGGTCTATACGCCACGCTATGCTGAGGTAGCCGATCTCGCCGCAGGGATAAAAGCGAATGAAGAGAAGCTGCTCGGGCCCAGGGGCAGTATCACCGTGGATAAGCGCACAAATCGCCTGGTAGTACGCGATAACAAGCAAGCGCAAAAGCGCATTGCGTCATGGGTTGCAGATATGGATGTCTCTATGGGGCAGGTTGAGCTGTCTGCCCATATTGTCACTATCAACCAGGAGAAGCTGCGAGAGCTTGGCGTGAAGTGGAGCGCTCCGGCGGGAGAGGCAGAAGCGAGGTTGCATCAGGCAACAACGGTTTCAAGCCAGCTCGCGGTAAATGCCGCGACCACAACGTTGGGGTTTAATATCGGCCGCATCAATGGCCGCATGCTTGAACTGGAGCTTAGTGCGCTTGAGCAGCAACAGCAACTGGACATTATCGCCAGCCCACGCCTGCTGGTGGCGCATCAGCAGGCTGCCAGCATCAAGCAGGGGACTGAAATTCCATATCAGGTGTCCAACGGCAAAAATGAAGCGACCTCGGTGGAGTTTAAAGAAGCCGTGCTAGGCATGGAGGTGACGCCCACAATCAGCCACCACGGCACGATTCGCCTACAGCTGCGCATTAGCCAGAACATGCCGGGGCGCAGCATCCAACATGCGGATGGCGAGGCATTAGCCATTGATAAGCAGGAGATTGAAACGCAGGTAGAAGTGAAAGACGGCGAGACGCTGGCGTTAGGCGGGATCTTTCAGCAGCAGAACAACCGAACCCTGGATAGCGTCCCTGTGCTGGGAAATATTCCACTTATCGGCCAATTGTTCCGGTACGACGGGAAAAAACGCCAACGTCGGGAATTAGTTGTGTTTATCACCCCAAGGCTGATCGCATTGCCCTAGCCGATTTCCACTTCTGCCTGCGGATTTTTCTGCCAAACAGTGCCCAGGTGTTTGACGGCAGAGAGGAATTAGCTTACAAGGTGTACCGTTTCGGGAGGCAGGGTATTGAGAACCTGTGGCCGGGAAAGCTGGAACAGGCTTTTCGTCCCGAGCCAGGCGCCAGGTGATTTATTCGGTTGCCAAACCCCCTTGAGTATTGAGATAATTTTTAGTCTGATTCTCGAACTCACGCTTATGAGGTTTCAGTTCATGTCCCGCCGCAGCAGGTTGTTATCGGGCGGGTTTACTATCAACGAATTGTCTTAGTAGTACCGAAAAAATGGCAGAGAAACGCAATATCTTTCTGGTTGGGCCTATGGGTGCCGGCAAAAGCACTATTGGGCGTCAGTTAGCTCAGCAACTCAATATGGAATTTTTCGATTCTGATCAAGAGATTGAGAAACGTACCGGAGCTGATGTGGGCTGGGTATTCGACGTTGAAGGCGAAGAAGGCTTCCGCGATCGCGAAGAAAAAATTATCAACGAACTCACTGAAAAACAGGGCATCGTGCTGGCTACCGGCGGCGGCTCTGTGAAGTCTCGTGAAACCCGCAATCGTCTTTCCGCCCGTGGCGTAGTGGTTTATCTTGAGACCACCATTGAGAAACAGCTTGCACGTACTCAGCGCGATAAAAAACGTCCGCTGCTGCAGGTTGAGACTCCACCTCGTGAAGTTCTGGAAGCGCTGGCGCACGAACGCAATCCGCTGTACGAAGAGATTGCTGATGTAACGATTCGCACCGACGATCAAAGCGCCAAAGTGGTTGCAAACCAGATTATTCATATGCTGGAAAGCAACTGATTCTGGCTTAATCAAGAAACGCCTGCGGGCAAAGCAACATAAGGTGGGCTCCGCGTAATGGAGAGGCTGAAAGTCACTCTTGGGGAACGTAGTTACCCTATTACCATTGCCGCCGGGTTATTCAATGACCCGGCTTCCTTTTGGCCGCTGAAAGCTGGCGACCAGACTATGCTGGTCACCAATGAAACTCTTGCGCCTCTCTATCTGGACAGGGTTCGTGGTCTTCTGGAACAGGCAGGCGTTAAGGTCGATACCGTCATTCTTCCGGATGGCGAACAGTTTAAAAGCCTCGCGGTGCTCGATACCGTCTTTACGGCGCTGCTGGAAAAACCTCACGGTCGTGATACTACGCTGATTGCTTTAGGCGGCGGTGTTGTGGGCGATTTGACCGGTTTTGCCGCAGCGAGCTATCAGCGCGGGGTTCGTTTTATCCAGGTTCCCACCACGCTGCTTTCGCAGGTGGACTCCTCCGTAGGCGGCAAAACGGCCGTCAACCATCCCCTCGGCAAAAACATGATTGGCGCGTTCTATCAGCCCGCTTCGGTGGTGGTTGATCTTGATTGCCTGTCAACTTTGCCTGCGCGGGAGCTGGCTTCGGGCCTGGCAGAAGTCATTAAATACGGCATTATTCTCGACGGTGAGTTTTTTGACTGGCTTGAAGAGAATATCGACGCATTGCTGAAGCTGGACGGTCAGGCAATGGCGTACTGTATCCGCCGTTGTTGTGAGTTGAAAGCCGAAGTTGTTGCTGCGGACGAGCGAGAAAGTGGCTTACGTGCTTTACTGAATCTGGGTCATACGTTTGGCCATGCTATTGAAGCCGAAATGGGCTATGGCAACTGGTTGCACGGTGAAGCCGTGGCTGCCGGGATGGTGATGGCGGCGCGAACCGCTCAGCGCCTGGGTCAATTCAGTGAGGCAGAAGTTCAGCGTGTGATCGCGCTGCTGGCACGAGCCGGATTACCGGTTAACGGGCCACAGGAAATGTCCCCTGACGCGTATATGCCCCACATGATGCGTGACAAAAAAGTATTAGCCGGCGAGCTGCGTTTGATTCTGCCGCTGGCAATAGGGAAGAGTGAAGTGCGCGGTGGAGTACCGCACGATGTCGTTCTATCAGCCATTGCTGATTGCCAGCAGGCTTAACAACTAGAATTTTTACAGTATTTAACTTCGGGCGTAATGCGGACATGAGCATGCGCCTTTGAGTGGGGTGTTAAATGGATGAGTTTAAACCAGAAGACGAGCTGAAACCCGATCCAAGCGATCGTCGTCCTGGGCGTTCCCGCAAACCTGACGAGTTCGACAAAGAACCGCAGATCAACGTCGATGACGTCGATCTTGATGCGGACGAACGTCGTCCTTCTCGTTCACGCCGCGAGCGTGAAGAAGAAGTCGAGGAAGAGTACGAAGGTGATGACGGCATGGCCGCAGATCCTCGTCCGGCGCGTGGACGTAAAAAGGCAGCAAAACAGAAAGCGCCTGCTTCTCGTCAGCACATCATGATGGGCGTAGGGATTCTGGTCCTGCTGCTGCTTATCATCGGCATCGGTTCAGCGCTGAAAGCACCTTCATCCACTCCAGATACTGCTGAGCAAAAACCGGGCGCGGAGAAGAACATCGATCTTTCCGGCTCGAATACTGCGACGCCTGCCGATCAGGCAAACGGCGCTCAGCCGCAGCCGGGGAATACCCCAGCTACTGGCCAGCAGAACCCGCAGGATGTTTCCCTGCCGCCTATTTCTTCTACGCCAACCCAGGCACAGACTCAGCCGCAGCCTGAAGGGCAGCAGCGCGTTGAGGTTCCTGGGAACCTGAATAACGCACTGACTCAGCCTCAGCAGCAGGGCCAGATTGACAACGTGGTTAGTAATTCCACGCTGCCGACCGAACCAGCCACTGTAGCACCTATTGCTGGTAGCAAAACCGAGCCGCGCAAGCTGGCAGGTACTCAGGAACCAACCCGTACCGTTGAGTCTCGCCCTGAACGTAAAAAAGCGGTGATTGAGCCTGTACGTAAAGCGGAATCGAAACCGCAGGTAAAAGCGGAAAGCAAGCCGGTTGCAACGGCAAAACACAGCGAACCTGCTCCGGTTGTCTCCACGCCAGTGAAAGCGCCATCAACCAGCGTTGCAACATCCACTCCGGCGCCAAAGGCTACGGCATCCACCACGCCTAAAGCACAACCGCAGGCGGCCGCAAGCACTGGCGGCACGGTTAGCGGTGATGCAAGCGCCATTAAAAGCGCGCCAGGCAGCCACTACACGCTGCAGCTGAGCTCTTCTTCAAACTCAGCAAACCTGAATGCGTGGGCGAAAAAAGAGAACCTGCAACACTATATGGTTTACCAGACCCAGCGTAACGGCCAGCCATGGTACGTGCTGGTGACCGGGGTTTATGCGACGAAAGATGACGCAAAACGCGCGGTTTCAAACCTGCCGGCAGACGTTCAGGCTAAGAACCCGTGGGCAAAACCTATTCATCAGGTGCAGTCTGACCTTAAGTGAAAATAAGCGCAGTCGCTGTCGGAGCCTTTCCACAGCTGGATAAGGTGTAAATAGTAAGGCAGCATGAAAAAAAATCGCGCTTTTCTGAAATGGGCAGGGGGAAAGTTCCCCCTGCTGGACGACATAAAAAAGTATCTGCCGGAAGGCGACTGTCTGATTGAGCCCTTCGTTGGCGCCGGGTCGGTATTTCTCAATACCGATTATCAGCGCTATATCCTCGCGGACATCAACAGCGATCTGATTAACCTCTACGATATCGTCAAAAACCGCGCGGATGAGTACGTGCGGGAATCTCGTTTGCTCTTCACCAAAGAGAAAAACGAAGAGGCGACCTATTACGCCTTCCGCGTCGAATTTAATCAGTGCACCGACAAATTCCGGCGTGCGGTGCTGTTTCTGTATCTTAACCGCCATTGTTACAACGGCCTGTGCCGTTATAATCTGCGCGGTGCATTTAACGTGCCGTTTGGCCGCTACAGCAAGCCTTACTTCCCGGAAGAAGAGCTGTACAACTTTGCCGAACGAGCCAAAAATGCCACTTTTGTCTGCCAGTCATATGACGTCAGCATGGTAAACGTTGCCGCAGGTTCCGTTGTGTATTGCGATCCGCCTTACGCGCCGCTTTCCGCCACCGCCAACTTTACCGCTTATCACACGGACAGTTTCAGCATGGTGCAACAGAAGCATCTGGCGGAGCTGGCTGAAAAACTGCGTGAGCAGAGCATCCCGGTCGTGATTTCCAATCACGATACCGAGCTCACTCGCGAGTGGTACAAGAATGCTACCGATTTCCGTAAGCTGCAGGTAAGGCGCAGCATCAGCCGAAACGGTGGAGAACGTAACAAGGTGGACGAACTTCTGGCGCTTTATAACGTAAAGTTTGCCTGAGCCGTTTCGCCCGCCGCTGAAGATGAATGACTCCTGGAGAAGCGGATGAAACAGTATTTGATTGCCCCCTCAATCCTCTCTGCCGACTTCGCCCGACTGGGCGAGGATACGGCTAAAGCGCTGGCCGCCGGTGGTGACGTCGTCCATTTTGACGTCATGGATAACCACTATGTCCCTAACCTGACGATGGGGCCAATGGTGCTTAAGGCACTGCGCGATTACGGCATCACCGCGCCTATCGATGTCCATCTGATGGTGAAGCCGGTTGACCGTATCATTCCTGACTTCGCCGCTGCGGGCGCCAGCATCATTACTTTCCACCCGGAAGCTTCTGAACATGTCGATCGCTCCCTGCAGCTTATCAAAGAGCACGGCTGCAAAGCGGGTCTGGTGCTGAACCCGGCGACCTCCCTTTCCTGGCTGGATCACGTTATGGATAAGCTGGATGTGATTTTGCTGATGTCCGTCAACCCTGGCTTTGGCGGCCAGTCGTTCATTCCCCACACGCTTGAAAAGCTGCGCCAGGTTCGTGAGCGTATTGATGCATCCGGCTATGATATCCGCCTTGAAGTGGACGGCGGCGTTAAAGCCGACAATATTGCGGAAATCGCCGCTGCGGGCGCAGATATGTTCGTCGCAGGTTCCGCCATTTTCGGCCAGCCTGATTATAAAGCGGTGGTTGACCGCATGCGTTCTGAACTGGCTAAGGTAAGTCATGGATAAGTTTCAAAAAATTCGAGGTGTCGCCTTCGATCTTGACGGCACGCTCATCGACACGGCGCTTGGCCTGAGCCAGGCTGTCGATCTCGCCCTGTACGCGCTTGAACTGCCTGTAGCGGGTGAAGAACGCGTAGTGACCTGGATTGGTAACGGCGCGGATATCATGATGCAGCGGGCGCTTAAGTGGTCGCTGAAAGATAAAGAGCCCGATCTCGCTCAGCTGAATATGGCGCGCAAACTGTTCGATCGCTACTACGCGGAAACGGTTGAAGAAGGGAGCTTTCTGTTCCCGGGCGTGGCCGCAACGCTTGCTGCTCTGAAAGAGAAAGGCCTGCCGCTCGCCGTGGTCACCAACAAACCCACGCCTTTTGTCACGCCGCTGCTGGAAGATCTGGGCATTGCCCAATATTTCCAGACCATCATCGGCGGTGACGATGTGAAAGAGAAAAAGCCGCACCCGGAAGCACTGTACAAAGTTATGGAAACCCTGGGCCTGGCGGCGGACGAGCTGCTTTTTGTTGGCGACTCCCGCAATGATATTCAGGCCGCACAGGCGGCCGGCTGCCCAAGCGTCGGCCTGACCTGGGGTTATAACTATGGCGAAGCGATCGGGCTGAGCAACCCGGACGTTGTGTTCGATCGTTTCGAAGACTTATTGCCCGCTTTCGGGCTACCACCTTTAGCAAATCAGGAAGCAGAAAATGAGTAAGCCCATCGTATTTAGCGGCGCGCAGCCGTCAGGCGAATTAACCATTGGCAACTACATGGGTGCGCTGCGTCAGTGGGTAAACATGCAGGATGATTATCACTGTATTTACTGCATCGTTGATCAGCATGCGATTACCGTTCGTCAGGACCCGACCGCGCTGCGTAAAGCGACGCTGGACACCCTGGCGCTGTATCTGGCCTGCGGCATTGACCCGAAAAAGAGCACCATTTTCGTTCAGTCCCACGTGCCTGAGCACGCGCAGCTGAGCTGGGTGCTGAACTGCTACACCTATTTCGGCGAACTGAGCCGTATGACTCAGTTCAAGGACAAGTCCGCCCGCTACGAAGAAAACATCAACGCCGGTTTGTTCGACTATCCGGTGCTGATGGCGGCAGACATTCTGCTGTATCAGACCAATCAGGTCCCGGTGGGTGAAGACCAGAAGCAGCACCTGGAGCTGAGCCGCGACATTGCAGGCCGCTTTAACGCGCTGTACGGCGACATCTTCAAAGTGCCTGAGCCGTTCATTCCTAAGTCCGGCGCCCGCGTGATGTCCCTGCTTGAGCCGACGAAAAAGATGTCCAAGTCTGACGATAACCGCAATAACGTTATCGGCCTGCTGGAAGACCCGAAATCCGTAGTGAAGAAAATCAAACGCGCGGTGACCGACTCCGAAGAGCCGCCTGTCGTGCGTTACGATGTGAAAGAGAAGGCCGGGGTATCTAACCTGCTGGATATTCTTTCCGGCGTTACAGGCAAAGCGATTCCTGAGCTTGAAGCCAGCTTTGAAGGCAAGATGTATGGTCACCTGAAAGGCGAAGTGGCGGAAGCCGTGTCCGGTATGCTGACCGAGCTTCAGGAGCGCTATCACCGTTACCGCAACGATGAAGCTTTCCTGCAGCAGGTGATGAAAGAGGGCTCAGAAAAAGCGCGAGCTCGCGCCGGTGAGACGCTGAAAAAGGTGTATGAAGCGATCGGTTTTGTCGCTCACCCATAATTTTTCCCTATGAATAACCCGCCGCCTGGCGGGTTATTTCTTTTTTGTGACCCCATTCTCCTTTTGTCATTTTCCCCTTTGCCATCTATATTCAATTTTATGAAGATATATTCATTCAATAAATTGAAGATAACAGATGAGCCGCAGCTTTATTAAAAAAGAGGGCGTAGCCCAATCCAGTCTGGCCCGTTATTTACTGGGTGAGAAATGTGGTAACAGACTGAAAACCATCGATGAGTTAGCCGGTGAGTGCGGTTTTTCCGTAGGCCTGACGCAGGCGGCCTTGAAGACGCTGGAGAAGGCTGGCGCCGTGAGCGTTGAGCGCCGCGGCCGCAACGGTAGCTATCTGTTGAGCATGGATAACAAAGCCCTATTGGCGTTCGCGGATATCGGCAATGTAGTGTGTGCTATGCCGCTGCCGTACACCCGGCTTTATGAAGGGCTTGCCAGCGGCTTAAAGGCGCAGTTTGACGGAATTCCGTTTTACTACGCCCACATGCGAGGGTCTGATGCTCGCGTGGAATGTTTGCTGAATGGGGTTTATGACCTTGCCGTGGTCTCCAGGCTGGCGGCGGACAGCTACCTCAGCAATCCGGGTATTTTTACCGCCCTGGCGCTGGGACCGCATACCTACGTCGGCGAGCATAAGCTGATTTGCCGCGCCGGGCAGCAGGAGAGTATCCGCCGTATCGGCATTGACCCACGTTCTGCGGATCAGCGCATCATGACGGATGTCTACTTTGCCGGCCAGGATGTGGAAATACTCGACGTGTCGTACCACGAATGCCTGAACCGCATTGCGAAAGGCAATATTGATGCGGTGATTTGGAACGTCAGCAACGAGGCCGATCTGACGGCGCTGGGGCTGACGGCGCTGCCGCTCAGCGGCGATCAATGTTTCCTGGCGGCGTCGGAAGCAGTGGTGCTGACGCGAAGCGAAGATATCCCTATCCAGCAGCTGTTGAGAACGGTGGTGGATAAAAATGAACTGCTGGCGCATCAGCAAAGCGTGCTGAGCGGCGAACAGGAACCAAGCTATTGACAGAGGTAATCAGTATGGAAGACCGGCTCAACCTGCTGTGTGAGGCAGGCGTCATCGACCGGGATATTTGCGATGGCATGAAGGCTGTGGTGACGCAGCTGGAAACCCGCTGGGCTATCCCGCTGCAGAACGACCAGGGCGCGATGGCTATTACCCACATGGCTAATGCGCTGATGCGCAGTCGTCGGGGTGAGGAAGTCGGCCCGCTGGATGACGAGCTGCTGGCGGAGATTAAAACCGACAGCGTGTTTGGCGAAGTGGAGCAGGCGCATTATTCGCTGCTGGCTCCGTTCAACGTCAAGCTGCATCCGAACGAAGAAGGTTATCTGCTCGCTAACCTGTTCGGCCTGTGGCTGATTCATAAGAGCTAACGGATTTACCGACAGCGGTTTTTCTCAATCTAAATATTCAAAAAAATGATTATTTAGGCTGGTTTATTTATCAGGTCGCGAGGCAAGGCATGTTTATTGAGGCACTCAAGGCACAGAACCCGGCGTTGATTGATGCGGCCAGAATCCTCTGGCGGCAGGGCGCGGTGCTGCCCGATACCTGGATTATCGATGTCGATCAGGTTCTGGAAAACGGCCGGAAACTGCTCGCGGCCGCGCAGAAACACGGCATCACGCTCTACTTTATGACCAAGCAGCTGGGGCGCAATCCGTGGCTTGCCAACAAACTGGTTGAGCTGGGCTTTAAAGGGGCGGTTGCCGTCGATTTTAAAGAGGCCAGAACGCTGCGTGCTGCAAATGTTCCCGTATCACATGTCGGCCACCTGGTGCAGGTTCCGGTCGCGCAGGTAGAAGAGAGCGTGAGCGGGGCGACGGAAATCATCACGCTGTTTTCACTGGAGAAAGCTCGTGAAGTCTCGGCTGCCGCGCTGGCCAGCGGGCGTGTTCAGGCCGTCATGCTGAAAGTGTTTGCCGAGTACGACCGCCTTTATCCGGGCCAGGAAGCCGGTTTCCCGCTTAACGAGCTGGATGACGTCGTGCGCGAGATCCGGTCGATGACGGGGATTCGGCTGACCGGCCTGACGCATTTCCCCTGCCTGCTTTGGAACGAAGAGCAGCAGCAAACGCAGCCGACCCGCAACCTGATGACGCTGCTGAAAGCGCGTGACCTGCTGCAGGACCAGGGCATTGAGATTGAGCAAATTAATGCCCCATCGGCCTCCAGTTGCAACACGTTACCCATTCTTGCCGAACACGGCGTGACCCACGCGGAACCCGGCCATGCGCTGACCGGCACTATTCCGGCAAACCAGCACGGTGACCAGCCGGAAGCCATTGCCATGCTCTACCTGACGGAAATCTCCCATCAGTTCCAGGGCAAAAGCTACTGCTTCGGTGGCGGATATTATCGTCGTGGCCATGCGCAGAATGCGCTGGTGTTTGACGCCGCCGGTCAATCGGAGTCTGCCCGGCTGCTGCCGCCAGACATCACCAGCATTGATTATCACCTTGCGCTGGAAGGCCGCTATCCCGTCGGTAGCCCAGTGGTGATGTGCTTCCGCACGCAGGTTTTTGTTACCCGCAGCGACGTGGCGCTGGTGTCCGGCATTCAAAGCGGGAATCCGGTACTTGAAGCGCTGTACGACAGCCTTGGTCACCCTATATCGAGAGGTCAGCATGAGTAAGTTTTTGGTGCTGGTGATAGACAGCTTCGGCGTGGGAGCGATGGACGATGTGCCGGCGGTCAGGCCGCAGGATATCGGGGCGAATACCTGCGGGCATATCTTGCAGCATTTTCCTGAACTGCGCTTACCCACGCTTGAGAAGCTGGGGCTGATAAACGCGCTGGGCTTTGCCGCCAACGTTATGCAGGCCAACGCTAATGCCGTCTATGGAACCGCGGCGTTGCAGCATGAAGGCGGCGACACTTTTATGGGCCATCAGGAAATTTTGGGCACAAAACCACAAACTCCATTGCGAATGCCGTTTTCCGACGTTATCGATGACGTTGAGCGAGCGTTAGTGAGTGCGGGCTGGGAGGTTGAACGCAAGGGCGGCGAGCTGCAATTCCTGTGGGTGAACCAGGCCGTGGCCGTGGGCGATAATCTTGAGGCCGATCTCGGGCAGGTGTTTAACATCAGCGCCAATCTCAGCGCGATACCGTTTGAGCAGGTACGCGCCATTGGCGAAGTGGTACGGCGCTGCGTGAAGGTTGGACGGGTGATTGCCTTTGGCGGTTTGCTCGAGAGCAGCGAACAGTTGATCGACGCCGCTGAAGAAAAACAGGGCCTTTATGTCGGCATTAATGCGCCGCGTTCCGGGGTATATAAAAGTGGGTTTCAGGTCGTGCACATGGGCTATGGCGTGGACGCTAGCGTCCAGGCTCCGCTGCAGCTGCATCAGGTCGGGGTTAAAACCGTGCTGGTGGGAAAGGTGGCCGACATCGCGATTAACCCACACGGCATCAGCTACCAGAATCTGGTCGACTCCCAGAGCATCCTCGATATTACCCGGGATGAGCTGAATAAACCCGGCCGCGCGTTTATCTGTACCAACATTCAGGAAACTGACCTGGCGGGCCATGCGGAAGACGTTGCGCGCTACGCCGAGCGACTTGAGCTGGTAGATAAAAACCTGGCTTTGCTGATGGCGGATATGCAGGCGGGAGACTGCCTGGTGGTGATGGCCGACCACGGTAACGATCCGACTATCGGCCACAGCAAGCACACGCGTGAAAACGTCCCTTTGCTGGTGTGGCAGCCCGGCATAACAGGCGCTTATCTGGGCGCACGCGCTACGCTTTCTGATGTAGGCGCAACGGTTTGTGACTTTTTCCGGGCAGCTGCGCCGCAGAACGGTACTTCGTTCCTGCCGCTGCTGAATGTCTCTTCTGCACGTGGAGTGAATCATGACAGGGCATAAGCATATCGATCCATCGGGCTATACCTATGCCCATGAGCATCTTCATATCGATCTTTCCAGCTTCAAGGACAACATCGATTGCCGTCTGGATCAGTACGAGCTGATTTGCGGTGAGATGACGTCACTCTATGAACAGGGCGTACGCAATATCATAGAAATGACCAACCGCTATATGGGGCGTAACCCTCAGTTTATGCTGGATATCATGCGTGATACCGGTATGAACGTGATGGCCTGTACCGGTTATTATCAGCACGATTTCTTCCCGCCGCACGTGGCGACCACGCCGGTGAAAGTGCTGGCGCAGGAGATGATCGATGAAATTGAAATCGGCATCGACGGCACGGCGTTAAAAGCCGGGATTATCGCGGAGATTGGCTCCAGCGTGGATGTGATTACGCCGGTAGAAGCCCGGGTATTTCAGGCGGCGGCCATCGCCCATCATGAGACCGGTCGGCCTATTTCGACCCATACCTCATTCAGCACCATGGGCCTTGAGCAACTGGCGCTCCTGAAGTCCTGGTGCGTGGATCTTTCCCGCGTCACCATCGGCCACTGTGACCTGAAAGATAACCTCGAAAACATCCTGCGGATGATTGACCTGGGCGCCTATGTTCAGTTCGATACCATCGGCAAAAACAGCTATTACCCGGACGAAAAACGCATTGCGATGCTGAGTGCGCTCAAAGAACGCGGCCTGCTCGACCACGTCATGCTGTCGATGGATATTACTCGCCGCTCTCATTTAAAAGCGAACGGCGGGCCTGGTTTTGATTATTTACTTACCACGTTTGTGCCGATGCTGCTGGAGGCCGGTTTCAGCCAGGCAGACATCGATTTGATGTTACGTGACAACCCCTCTGTCTTCTATAAGTAAGGATTTTCCATGAAAAAGATCGGTGTCGCTGGCTTACAGCGCGAACTTATCAAACAAACCATCGAAACCGCCGCACCCGGCAGCTTCGAAGTGTTTATCTATAACGACATGGACGCCGCGCTGAAGGTGAAATCCGGGCAGCTTGATTACTACATTGGGGCCTGTAATACCGGGGCAGGTGCGGCGCTGTCTATCGCCATCGCGGTGATCGGCTACAACCGCAGCTGCACCATCGCCAAGCCCGGTATCAAAGCCAAAGAGGAGCAAATTGCCCGCCTGGTCTCAGAAGGCAAGGTGGCGTTTGGGCTCTCCGTGGAGCATATCGAGCATGCCATCCCGCTGCTGGTTAACCATTTAAAATAAAGGCATCCGTATGGAATTTTACCTTCACCTTGTTGTTGTTGCCTTGCTTACCGGGATGACGGCTTTACTGGCGCACCGCTCAGCGGCGGTGTTTCATGACGGGATCCGACCGATTCTGCCGCAGCTTATCGAAGGCAATATGAATCGCCGCGAGGCGGGCAGTATCGCCTTTGGCCTGAGCATCGGCTTTGTGGCCTCGGTTGGGATCTCTTTTACCCTGAAGACCGGGCTGCTTAACAGCTGGCTGCTGTTCTTGCCGACCGACATCCTCGGCGTGCTGGCGGCCAACAGCGTGCTGGCCTTTGGGCTTGGCGCCGTCTGGGGCGTTCTGATCCTCACCTGCCTGGTGCCGGTGAATCACCTGCTGACCGCGCTGCCGGTAGACGTTCTCGGCTCGCTGGGCGAACTGAGTTCTCCGGTGGTTTCAGCCTTTGCGCTGTTCCCGCTGGTGGCGATTTTCTACCAGTTTGGCTGGAAGAACAGCCTGTTCGCGGCGGTGGTTGTGCTGCTAACCCGCGTGCTGGTGGTGCGTTTCTTCCCGCAGCTGAACCCTGAGTCCATCGAGATTTTCGTCGGTATGGTTATGCTGCTGGCGATTGCGATTTTTCAGGATCTGCGCGCTCGCGATAAGCATGAGCACGATGCTCACGGGCAGTCGGTGTTTGAGGAGCGTACCTCGAGGATCATTAAAAATCTGCCTTATATCGCCATCGTTGGTGGCCTGATCGCCACCGTTGCCAGCATGAAGCTCTTTGCAGGTAGCGAGGTGTCTATCTTTACGCTGGAAAAAGCCTACAAGATTGGCCTCGATCCAACCCAGTCCCAGAGTCTGATAGATCAGGCCGCGCTGGCCGAGTTTATGCGTGGCCTGGGCTTTGTGCCGATGATTGCCACGACGGCGCTGGCGACCGGGGTTTATGCCGTGGCGGGGTTCACCTTTGTTTTTGCCGTAGGCTATCTGATTGCTAACCCGCTGCTCGCTTTTGTGGTCGGGGCGCTGGTGATTTCTGCCGAAGTCCTGCTGCTTCGTTCCATCGGGAAATGGCTGGGGCGTTATCCTTCGGTACGCAACGCCTCTGACAACATCCGTAACGCGATGAACATGCTGATGGAGATGGCGCTGCTGATTGGCTCTATCTTTGCCGCCATCAAGATGGCGGGGTATACCGGCTTCACCATCGCGACGGCGCTGTACTTCCTGAACGAATCGCTGGGCCGCCCGGTGCAGAAAATGGCCGCGCCGGTTGTGGCGGTGATGATAACCGGCATTGTGCTGAATATTCTCTTCTTCTGCGGCCTGTTTATCCCGGCCTAAGGGAGGTTGTGTGGAAAGCTCGCCGTTGCAAAGCCTGAACCTGGCTCAGGCGCAGCAAAAGCAGTTTCGGCTGGTGGATATTATCTGCCGGCATTTTCCCGGCGCTGATTTTCTCAGCCAGGGCGATGTTGGCCTGGTACATGGTCTTAATCAGCCAAAAACCACGCAGCGGGTTGAGTGGGTTCTGGCCGACTTTTTCTCTGCGCCAGCCGCCGCGCTGGTGCAGGGGGCCGGCACAGGGGCTATCCGCAGCGGGCTGGCGGCCTTGTTAAAGGCGGGCGATAAGCTGCTGATTCATCAGGCACCTCTGTACCCTACCACGGCGGTTATTGCCGAACAGATGGGGCTTGATCTAATCAGGGCCGATTTTAATAAACCTGGTGAAGTGGATACCGCTATCGCCACGCATCGTCCGGCTGCGGCTTTGATTCAGCATACCCGCCAGACGCTGGATGATGCCTATCGGCTCGCAGATGTCATTGCCTGCTTTAACCGCCATGGTTTGCCGTCGCTGGCTGATGATAACTATGCGGTGATGAAGGTCGATAAAATCGGCTGCCAATGTGGGGCGACGCTGTCGACCTTCTCCTGCTTTAAGCTGTTTGGCCCTGCTGGCGTGGGCGTGGTTGTCGGCGATAAAGCGGCGGTTCAGGCCGTGCGTCAGAGTATGTATTCCGGCGGTAGCCAGGTTCAGGGATTTCAGGCCATGGAGGTACTGCGCGGTCTGGTCTTCGCCCCGGTGATGCATGCCGTTCAGGCACAGGTTAACGACGACCTGGTTGAGCTTCTGTCGCAGGGGGCTGTGCCCCAGGTTAAAAATGCGTTTATCGCCAACGCGCAGTCAAAGGTCCTGCTGGTCGAGTTTCATCGGCCGATTGCCGAAAAGGTGCTGGCCGCCGCGCAGAAGCTGGGGGCTTTGCCTTATCCGGTGGGCGCAGAATCGAAGTATGAAATCCCGCCGCTCTTTTATCGGCTATCCGGGACGTTCAGGCAGGCTGAACCGGGTCTTGAGAAGCGGATGATTCGCATCAACCCGAACCGCAGCGGCGCAGAAACCGTGCTGAGAATTTTGCGGGAAAGCTGTGCAGAGGCAGAAAAGTAAAAGGGAGGCTTTGGGCCTCCCTTTCAATTAGTGATTTGAGAACCAGTTGAGCTTGTCTCGAAGGCCAACCACGCGCCCAACAATAATCAATGCCGGGCTGCCGACCTGCGTGGCTAACTCGCCTAATTGATTCAGGGTGCCGTCCACGACCCGCTGATTTACCGCCGTGCCGTTTTCCACCAGCGCCACCGGCATCGTCTCTTCCATGCCGTGCGCGATCAGCTGCTGCTGAATAGCAGAGGCCTGGTTAAGCCCCATGTAGAACACCAGCGTCTGTTTTTCTGCCGCCAGGTTAGCCCAGTCGAGCTCACCGCCGGTTTTCAAATGGCCGGTGACCAGGCGAACGCTTTGCGCGTAGTCCCGGTGCGTGAGCGGAATGCCTGAGTAGGCGGAACAGCCGGAAGCAGCGGTAATTCCCGGCACGACGGAGAACGGGATCCCGCCGTTGCACAAGGTTTCAAGCTCTTCGCCGCCGCGGCCGAAGATAAACGGATCGCCGCCTTTCAGGCGCACGACGCGTTTGCCCTTTTGCGCTTCACGCAGCAGGATTTGGTTAATCTCTTCCTGCGGCACGCAGTGGTAGCCCGCGCGTTTGCCGACGAATACGCGGTCGGCATCACGACGGACCAGATTCATGATGTCGTCCGACACCAGGCGGTCGTAAACCACCACGTCAGCCTGCTGAATCTGCTGCAGGCCTTTTAGCGTCAACAAACCTGCATCGCCTGGGCCAGCACCAACCAGCACAACTTCGCCGCGGTGATCGAGCGGGGCGGAGAACAGGGATTCCGTCTCTTTTTCAACGGCAAGCTGGTCTTCATTGGCCAGATACTGCGCCAGACGGTCGTTGGTGAAGAACTTTTCCCAGAAGCGGCGACGCTCGCCCATGGTGGCAAAAGTTTGCTTCACGCGGCCACGCAGCGTGCCCGCAAAGGCGGCGATTTTACCCAGATGCAGCGGCAGGCTGGCTTCCAGCTTTTCGCGCAGCAGTCGGGCCAGAACAGGGGATGTGCCGCCGGAGGAAACGGCGACCATCAGCGGGGAGCGGTCGATGATCGACGGCATAATGAAGCTCGCCTGCTTCGGTGCATCGACCACGTTGCAGAATATACGGCGGGACTCGGCGGCATCGCTAACCTGCTGATTGACCTCATCATCGTCGGTGGCGGCAATCGCCAGCCAGCTTTCGTCCAGCAGCGTTTCTGAGAACGTGCCTTCTGCCAGGGTCAGCATATTTTGCTCAGCCCACACCTTAAACTGCGGGCTGAACTCGAGGGCGTTAACGGTGATGCGCGCACCTGCCTCCAGCAATAAACGCGCTTTGCGTTCAGCGACGTCGCCCCCGCCTACCAGCAGGCAGGCGCGGCCACGTAACTGACAAAATATCGGCAGGTGATCCACGGTAAATCCTCAATTAATTTCGGGCTGTTTCCGGTGCACCTGCGGCGGCAGGCTGCGGACGTTCGGCTTTCGGCGTAGCATACCAATAACCCAGACCCATGAATACCACGCCAGAAAGGGTATTCCCCAGCGTGACCCACAGCAGATTATGGCCGATACCGGACAGCGTATAAGCCTCGCTGTGGTGACCAAACCAGGAGAGGGCAAACAGCGTCATGTTGGCGATGGAGTGCTCGTAGCCGGAGGCGATAAACGCCAGCAGGCACCACCAGATAGCGATGAATTTCGCCGCGCCTTCGGTACGAATTGCCATCCAGATTGCCAGACAAACCAGCCAGTTACACAGCGCACCCTTAAAGAACAGCACCATCGCCGGCGCGGTGGTTTTTGCCAGCGCCACGGCGTGCACAATGCTGGTGTCTACCGGCAGCAGGCTGCCGCCGCCCCAGCTATACAGCAGCGCAACAAACACTGAACCTACCAGATTGCCAAGCCAGGTCTGCGGCAGAATCGCCCACATTTGGCCGTGAGAGATGGTGCCGGCTTTCACGCCGAAGGTCAGGAACATGGTGTGGCCGGTAAACAGCTCGGAACCGGCAATAATCACCAGCGTCAGGGCGATGCCGAAGGTTGCCCCCATGACCAGCGGGCGAATGGACGGATCGAGCAAATTACCGAGGGTGAAAATCAGGATGATGCCAAGGCCAACGTAGGCGCCCGCCATGGCAGAACTTACCCAGAAGCCCAGAGGATTCGTCTGCGAGAGACGGTTAATACGCGCGGCATTCGCCGCACACTTATTGATGGTATCGGTGAACATTTTTGTTATCCCAATGAAGTTAAAAATAAAAATTTAAAAAAAGAATCTAATTTTTACCCTCACCCTAACCCCTTCCCTGAGGGAGAGGGGATCGCCGGGGAAGCCTTGGTGACTTTCTCCCTCTCCTTAAGGGAGAGGGCCGGGGTGAGGGTTGTTTTAAGTATTAAGCTTTTATCTGTACCAGTCCGTCCTGCACGCGCGCTTCATAGTGCGGGACGGAGCGGCTTTCATCTTCCATGCACAGGCCGTCCCGCAGGCGGAAGTGCTGTTTTTTCAGCGGGCTGGTAACCCACAGCTCATCCTGATGTTCTGCAATCAGCCCGCGTGAAAGCACGCTCGCTTCAAAGAACGGGTCGATATTGCTGATGGCGTAAACCTGCTCGTCTTTACGCGGGCGGAAAATAGCAACTTGTGCAGATCCCACCAGGGCGCAAACACCCGTTGCAGGCAGGATGTCGTCTAGCTGACAAACGGTTGTCCACTGGCTCATGCGTGTTCCTCCACTTCTACCAGAGTGACCGGAATACGCTCATACGGCGTGGCCGGGCGGTGTTGTTCGCGCTCGCTAACTGTCTGCACGTTCGGGTCGCGCTGCGGGCTATTGATAAAGTGTTTGAAGCGAACCTGAGCCTGTGGCGTGTTCACGGTTTCTGTCCACTCGCAGATCACTTTCTCGCGCAGGCGGTTAATCTCAGCTTCAAGCTGATCGTTGAGGCTCAGCTTGTCGTCGACAATCACGCTACGCAGATAGTCGATACCGCCTTCCAGGTTTTCCAGCCAGACGGAAGTACGGGTGAGTTTGTCGGCGGTGCGGATGTAGAACATCATGAAGCGGTCGAGATACTTGATGATGGTATCGTGGTCGAGGTCCGCCGCCAGCAGGTCCGCATGGCGTGGCTTCATGCCGCCGTTACCGCAAACATACAGGTTCCAGCCTTTTTCAGTAGCGATGATGCCCACGTCTTTGCCCTGCGCTTCCGCACATTCGCGGGTACAGCCGGAGACGCCAAACTTCATTTTGTGCGGAGTACGAATGCCTTTGTAGCGGTTTTCCAGCTCGACGCCGAAGCCCACGCTGTCGCCCACGCCGTAACGACACCAGGTGCTGCCGACGCAGGTTTTTGCCATACGCAATGCTTTGGCATAGGCGTGGCCGGTTTCGAATCCGGCTTCAATCAGCTGACGCCAGATTTCCGGCAGGTCGTCCTTTTGTGCGCCGAACAGGCCGATGCGCTGGGAGCCGGTGATTTTGGTGTAAAGGTTATATTCGCGGGCGATACGGCCGACTTCCATCAGCCCCTCCGGCGTGATTTCACCGCCTGCTGAGCGCGGGATCACCGAGTAGGTGCCGTCTTTCTGGATGTTGCCGAGGAAGTTATCGTTGGTATCCTGCAGCGGCGTTAGCTCTGGCTGCAGCACGTAGTCGTTCCAGCAGGATGCCAGCAGCGAGCCTACGGTTGGCTTGCAGACTTCACAGCCGTAGCCTTTACCGTATTTTTGCAGCAGCTGGTCGAAGGATTTGATCCCTTCCACGCGGATCAGGTGGTACAGCTCCTGGCGTGAGAAGGCAAAGTGTTCGCACAGGTTGTTGTTCACTTCGATACCGGCTTTGGCCAGCTCGGCGTTCAGCACCTGGGTGACCAGCGGAATACAGCCGCCGCAGCCGGTGCCGGCTTTGGTTTCGGCCTTCAGCGCCGCAACGGTGTGGCAGCCTTTATTGATAGCCTTGATCAGGTCGCCTTTGGTGACGTCAAAGCAGGAACAGATTTGCGCGCTTTCCGGCAGCTTATCCACGCCGATAGACGGCTTACCGCTGCTGGCGTGAGCCGGCAGGATCAGCGAGTCCGGATTTTCCGGCAGCTCAATCGCGTTCAGCACCAGCTGCAGCAGGTTACCGTAGTCGCTGGTGTCGCCAACCAGCACCGCGCCGAGCAGGGTCTTGTTGTCTTCACTAACCACCAGGCGTTTGTATACCTCTTTGCTTTCATCGAGGTAAACATAGCTGCGGGCGTTTGGCGTGCGGCCGTGAGCATCGCCGATACCGCCGACGTCAACGCCGAGCAGTTTCAGCTTGGCGCTCATGTCCGCGCCTTCAAAGGTGTTTTCGCTCCCGAGCAGGTGGTCTGCGGTAACCTGAGCCATTTTGTAGCCCGGTGCGACGAGGCCGAAGACGCGGTTATTCCAGCTGGCGCATTCTCCGATGGCGTAAATATCCGGGTCTGAAGTCTGGCACTTATCGTTGATGGTGATGCCGCCGCGGGGGGCTGTTTCCAGCCCGCACTGGGTCGCCAGCTTGTCCTGAGGGCGAATACCGGTAGAGAAGACGATGAAGTCCACTTCCAGCTCGCTGCCGTCGGCAAAACGCATGGTTTTACGGGCCTCGGTGCCCTGCTGGACGATTTCCTGGGTGTTTTTGCCGGTGTGCACACGCACGCCCATGCGCTCGATTTTGCTGCGCAGCTGCTCCCCGCCCATGCGGTCAAGCTGCTCGGCCATCAGCATTGGCGCGAATTCGATAACGTGAGTTTCCACGCCGAGGTTTTTCAGCGCCCCGGCCGCTTCCAGCCCCAGCAGGCCACCGCCGACGACGGCACCGCGTTTGCTGCGGCGGGCGCAGGATTCAATAGCGTTCAGGTCTTCGATGGTACGGTAAACGAAGCAGTCCTGAGTTTCCGAGCCTTTAATAGGCGGGATCCACGGGTAAGAGCCCGTTGCCATGACCAGCTTGTCGTAATAAACGGTGCGGCCGGTATTGGAGTGGATCACTTTTTCCTGGCGGTTGATAGTGATGGCACGTTCGCCAACCAGCACTTTTACGCCGTGTTTTTCGTAGTAGCCGTCGCGGACGAGGGAAAGTTCTTCAGCGGTATGATGGGAGAAATAAGAAGAGAGGTGCACGCGATCGTAGGCTTTACGCGGCTCTTCACAAAATACGGTGATATCGAACTGGTCCGGCGGGGCTTTATCAAGTAAGTCTTCGATAAAGCGATGGCCCACCATGCCGTTACCGATAACTGCGATTCTGACCTTGCTCATAATTGCCTCAATTTCTTTTTTATTACCGCCTACCTTAACGATTCAGCCAGGGTGATTATTGATACAAATCAAACGCGCCTTTATATACCCATTAAGAGGTATATCATTGATTTTGATGTATTTTTGTAAGTAATGGAATTGACTGGTTTTTCGCCAGTAAATCAAAGCGGTGTATGCTATGAAACAGTCTGCGACGGATAAGAGAGGACTTATGGAAACGAAAGCGTTACGGGTTATTCAGAATGTGCGGCTGACGGGCCGGGAAGGGTTGTGGCAGCTGTCGATCGCTGACGGAAAATTTCAGGCCATTACGCCAATGGGTGAGGTGCAGCAGGAAAGCGGCCAGGCGTTGGACGGTGAAGGCGGGTTAGCCATTGCCCCCTTTGTTGAGCCGCATATCCATCTGGATACCACGCAGACCGCCGGGCAGCCGGGCTGGAATCAGTCCGGCACGCTGTTTGAAGGGATTGAACGCTGGGCGGAGCGCAAAGCCCTGCTGAGCCATGAAGATGTAAAACACAGGGCGTGGCAAACGCTGAAGTGGCAAATTGCCAACGGCATTCAGTATGTTCGTACCCACGTGGACGTTTCTGACCCGATGTTGACCGCATTGAAGGCGATGCTTGAAGTGAAGCAGGAAGTTGCCCCGTGGGTAGAGCTGCAGCTGGTGGCTTTCCCGCAGGAGGGCATTCTCTCCTATCCGAACGGCGAGGCTTTGCTGGAAGAGGCATTACGTCTGGGCGCCGATGTTGTCGGGGCTATCCCACATTTCGAGTTTACCCGTGAATATGGCGTTGAGTCGCTGCATAAGGCTTTTGCCCTGGCCCAGAAATATCAGCGGCGGTTAGATATTCACTGCGATGAAATAGACGATGAACAATCGCGGTTTGTCGAAACCGTGGCCGCTCTGGCCCACCGCGACGGTATTGGCGCGCGGGTGACCGCCAGCCACACAACGGCAATGCACTCTTACAACGGGGCCTATACCTCGCGGCTGTTCCGTTTGCTTAAGCTGTCGGGTATTAACTTTGTGGCAAACCCGCTGGTCAATATTCATTTGCAGGGGCGTTTCGATGATTACCCTAAACGCCGCGGCGTAACGCGGGTGAAGGAGATGCTGGGGGCGGGCATCAACGTTTGCTTCGGCCACGATGATGTTTTCGATCCGTGGTATCCGCTCGGAACCGCCAATATGCTGCAGGTGCTGCACATGGGGCTGCATGTTTGCCAGCTGATGGGCTATCAGCAAATAGACGAAGGGTTAAAGCTTATCACCGATAACAGCGCCCGCACCTTCGGCGTTGAGGACTACGGCATTGCACAGGGCAATACGGCGAACCTGGTTATTTTGCCTGCTGAAAACGGATTTGATGCGGTACGGCGGCAGGTGCCGGTGCGCTGGTCGATTCGTGCCGGGCAGGTCATTGCCACGACGCAGCCTGCTCAGACGAAGATAATGCTGGGGGATAAAACGGAAAAAATTCAGTTTGAAGGACCCTCTCCCCGTTAAGGAAGAGGGCGAATCGCAGGGCGATTAGTGTGCCGCAGCTTCTGCGCCATGACGACGGTGTTTGGTCACGAAACCAAGCACCAGGCACATGACGAACACCACAGCGTACAGGCCATTCGCGGTATGCAGAGCAGCCAGAGGGCCGCTGTGAGCCACGATTGGGCCGGTGACGATAAAGGTCAGCATGGTACCCACGGTGCCGCAGGTCAGCACAAAGTTAACCAGTTTCGGCGAAGACACTTTGGTCTGCTGTGAACCCAGGGTGATGATGGTGGTGTAAATCGCGCTGGAGAAGAAACCGAGCGCCAGAATAAACCACGCCAGGTGAGCCGGATCGCCGTGGTTGAACAGGTACATCAGCACGGTGGCCGCCCCGGCCAGCACGGTCAGGATGCGCTGCAGGTCGAAGAAACGCAGGATAAAGCTGAAGGCCCACATGCCGAACATGTAAGACATCCAGAAGTCGCTGACCAGCTTACCGGCATCGTTGATGCTCATGCCGAGGCCTTTGGCGTATTCCGGTACCCAGGAGATAAAGCCCAGCTGGCCGAGGATGTAGCATAGCGCCGCGACGGAGAGGAACAGCACGCCGATGCCCCATTTTTCTTTGGCAACAGGTTGCTCGTCTTTCTTCGCATGCTTGCCCAGCGCCGGGAACTCACAGCCCAGAGTCAGCAGGAAGATAGCCACGTAGACCAGACCGATACAGACGTAGACCCAGTACCAGTTGATGCTACGGGCCAGCAGGATTGCGGCGACCATCGGGAAAATCATCCCGGCCATGCTGAAGAAGGAGTCGGTAAACAGCAGGCGAGAACCGCGCTGACGCCCTTCATACATATGGGTGATCAGGAAGGTACCAATCGACATGGTTATCCCGCTCACCAGCCCCAGCACGAACATCGAGGCCGAGAAGATAGCCAGGTTATGACCGAAGATCAGGCCGGCAACGGCCAGCACCATCAGCAGGAAGCCAAAGCGCAGCTGGGTTTTCAGCGGTACGATTTCCATCAGCCAGGCGTTCAGGAAGATAGAGATCAAAATACCGGCATTAAGGAAAGTAAACGTGTTACTCATGCTGGACACCGGCAGATTGAAGTACTCTGCGATGTTTCCCATCACCATCCCGGTGACGATCACCAACGCCCCGGTCAGGGCGTAGGAGAAGAAGCTAATCCATAAAAGCTTGGTTCGGTTGCTGTTAGTCATAACGAGCCTGTGCAAGGAAGTGTAAAGCGCATTGACAGCGCGGCGGACGGGCAGATTTTAGTCATTTGCGTGATCTATTTAAATGAATTATGAATTTATTGCTGAAATAAACTAATTGAATCATGAAGTGCGTCACATATTTCAACCTATTTCAGCGCGCTGACGCTGCAACTCGTTGATTTGTGTAAAAGTAAATAACAGTAAATGGCTGGCGTCGACTGCGGTGCCTCTTTACAATCAAGCAACTTGCTTCACTCACTGCCTTCGTAAGGAATTATTCATGCTCAAATCGACACTGGCGGCTGTTGCAGCTGTATTCGCCCTTTCTGCGCTTTCCCCTGCGGCGCTGGCTGCAAAAGGCGATCCGCACGTCCTGTTGACCACCTCGGCTGGCAATATTGAGCTTGAGTTAAATAGCCAAAAAGCGCCTGTTTCGGTCAAAAACTTCGTGGATTACGTTAATAGCGGTTTTTATAACAACACCACCTTTCACCGTGTGATCCCGGGCTTCATGATTCAGGGCGGTGGCTTCACCGAAGATATGAACCAGAAGCAGCCTAATCCGCCGATCAAAAACGAAGCGGACAACGGCCTGCGCAATACCCGCGGCACGATTTCTATGGCGCGCACCGCCGATAAAGACAGCGCCACCAGCCAGTTCTTTATCAACGTGGCCGACAACGCATTCCTGGACCACGGCCAGCGCGACTTCGGGTACGCGGTATTTGGTAAAGTGGTCAAAGGCCTGGACGTTGCCGATAAAATCTCCCAGGCACCAAGCCATGACGTCGGCCCGTACCAGAATGTGCCGTCAAAACCTATCGTGATCCTTTCCGCGAAGGTTCTGCCTTAAGATTTCCGGCGCGGGTCCTGTCGCCCGCGCAACCCTCTCCTGAAGCAGAGAATTTCAATAAGTGGTGAGCCAGGCCAGGGAAAGCGGCTAGAATAACGCGTTCTTTTTTTGCCCTGGAGCCGCCATGTTACTGCTTATCGACAACTATGATTCCTTCACCTGGAACCTCTACCAGTATTTTTGCGAACTGGGTGAGGAAGTGCTGGTTAAGCGTAATGACGAAATTGGGCTGGACGACATCGAGCGTCTTGCCCCGGAGAAACTGGTGATTTCTCCAGGCCCCTGCACGCCGACCGAGGCGGGCATCTCCCTTACCGCCATTAATCACTTCGCCGGACAGCTTCCTGTTTTGGGCGTTTGCCTGGGGCATCAGGCCATTGCACAGGCGTTTGGCGCCACCATTGTGCGGGCAGAACAGGTGATGCACGGCAAAACCTCCGCTATCAGCCACAACGGCAGCGGCGTATTTCGCGGGCTGAATAATCCGCTGACCGTGACTCGCTACCACTCGCTGCTCATCGACCCTGCCACCTTGCCCGACAGTTTTGAAGTCACTGCCTGGACGGATAAGCAGGAAATCATGGGGATCCGCCACCGCTCGCTTGATCTTGAAGGCGTGCAGTTCCATCCGGAAAGCATTCTCAGCGAGCAGGGGCATGCGCTGCTGGCGAATTTCCTGAAGCGGTGAATTGTTGCTTGCCTGGTTTTGGTTTTTTATGCATATTTCGTGATTATATTTTCATTCATGTCTGACGCATAAAAACGGGTGGGGAATAAATGGCAACTGAACAATCAGCGGTTACGCGGGCAACCTTCGATGAAGTGATTCTGCCGATTTATGCACCGGCAGAGTTTATTCCAGTTAAAGGAAAGGGCAGCCGCGTGTGGGACTCCGCCGGGAAAGAGTACGTGGACTTTGCCGGAGGCATCGCCGTGACCGCGCTGGGGCATTGCCATCCTGCGCTCGTTGAGGCGCTGAAGGCCCAGGGCGAAACCCTGTGGCATACCAGCAACGTTTTTACCAATGAGCCAGCCCTGAAGCTTGCCCGTAAGCTGATCGACGCCACCTTTGCCGAACGCGTCGTCTTCATGAATTCCGGCACGGAAGCAAACGAAACGGCTTTCAAACTGGCCCGCTACTATGCTTCGACCCGTCACAGCCCGTACAAAAGCAAAATCATCGCCTTCTACAATGCGTTCCACGGCCGCTCGCTGTTCACCGTTTCCGTAGGCGGGCAGGCTAAATACTCCGACGGCTTTGGCCCCAAACCGGCCGACATTATCCACGTGCCATACAACGACCTTGCGGCGGTGAAAGCGGTGATGGATGACCATACCTGTGCGGTAGTTGTTGAGCCGATTCAGGGTGAAGGCGGCGTGACCGCTGCGACGCCGGAGTTCCTCCAGGGGCTGCGTGATTTGTGTGATGAGCACCAGGCGCTGCTGGTGTTTGATGAAGTCCAGTCCGGGATGGGCCGCACCGGCGAATTATTCGCTTATATCAACTACGGCGTCACCCCGGATATTTTGACCAGCGCCAAAGCCCTCGGCGGCGGTTTCCCGGTGAGCGCGATGCTGACCACCCATGAGATTGCCTCCGCGTTCCACGTGGGCAGCCACGGTTCAACCTATGGCGGTAACCCGCTGGCATGTGCGGTGGCCGGTGCGGCTTTCGATATCATCAATACGCCAGAAGTTCTGCAAGGCGTGGCGGTGAAGCGCCAACTGTTCGTTGAACAGTTGCAGAAGATTAACGACCAGTTCGATCTGTTTAGCGATATTCGCGGCATGGGGCTGTTGATTGGCGCAGAGCTGAACGAGAAGTACAAGGGACGTGCCCGTGAGTTTCTCTATGCGGGAGCGGCTGAAGGCGTGATGGTGCTGAATGCCGGCCCGGACGTCATGCGTTTTGCGCCTTCGCTTATCGTTGAAGACGCGGATATCCTGGAAGGAATGCAGCGCTTTGCTAAAGCCGTTGCCCGCGTGGTGGCTGGTTAAACTTAACCCGAGCGCCGCAGGCGGCGGCTCAGCCAGATCCCATGCTGAGGCCGCTGGCGCCAGGCTACCGAGGAGATGGTATGCATGGTGTTCAGGTGGCCAATAATCCGCTGTAAATGCTGCTCCATGGTGCTTAACGGCCCCGTGGGCAGCGTGTCCGCATCCAGAATATTGGCGTCGTTCGATCCGCCAGGCCCGTCATACTCCAGCCTTTGCTGGCAGCGCTGTAAGCCTATTTCACAAGACTGCAGGTACTTTTGCGCCAGGTCCGGCGTGAGCATGTTGTGCTCGCGCGCCAGAGTTGTCATGGCGTTGATATGCTCGACGATGAACTGGCTGTGGGTCACCCAGAGCTTCATGTCTGCCAGATAGTGAGAGTTAAATCCGGGTTCCTGCATCGCCTGGTTGAGCGAGTTGAAGAGCGCGTTGTGCGCCTGGTTGACCCGCATTCGTTGCCAGGCCAGAGGCGTGGGTTCCGGATCGTTGCTCAATATCAGGCGAATCGCATCCTGGTCGGCCTCGAGCGCGTCGTGGGCGTTCTGGCGCAGCAGGCCAGTTTGCCACTGTGGCCAAAGCCAGATCATGCCGCCAAAGGCAATCAGGCAGCCGAGCAGCGTGTCGATAAGCCGTGGAATGATGTAGCTTTCGGCGCTCAGGGTAATGAGCTGCAGGGTATATACCGCCGTGACGGTAAAGCCGATGGTGGCCCAGCCGTAGCTTTTGCGGATGAACAGATAGCTCACCAGGGTAATCATTAGCATCGCCAGCAGGGTGTAGCTGTCCGGGACGTGGAAGTGCAGGGTGATACCGGCGATACACAGTCCTGCCATGGTGCCAGCCGCCCTGTGCACGATACGTACCCGGGTGGCGCCGTAGCCGTTTTGCGTCACGAACATCACGGTCATCAGGATCCAATACGGTTTAGGCAGATGTAAGAAGGACCCGAGCAGGCTGGCAATCGTCAACATTACGCCTAAACGTGCGGAGCTGCGCAGCGCTGATGACTTGAAGGAGAGATAGTTTTTCAGGGCCGGGAAGAACGGCAGGCGGCGCTCCCGATCTTCCATTAAATCCCTTACATACAGCGGGCGTTGGGTTTTCAGCACCCGGCCGATGCGGCTGAAGTGATAATGGCAGAACTGCCCGACCGGGTTATCCGGGTTCTGGCGGGCGATCTTTTCCAGGGCGTCGATCTGCTTGTCCATGGTAAAGCGCGTCGGGTAGCGGTGGTAGAGAATATCGTCTGCCAGCACCCGCAGGCGTGCGGCGATGGTTCGGGCGTTCCAGCGGATCACCGCCTCGGCATGGCTTTGCTCGACCAGCTTCTGGACCTCTTCCGGCTGATGCAGGCTAACCGAAATGTGCTCCTGCAAATCCAGGGCGACCTGGAAAGCGCGTAGCAGGCGTTTGTAGCCATTTTGCTGATTGGCCGACAGCATATGCAGCTGCTGGTAGCAGGTCGTTATCAGGTCGACGGCTTTCTGCTGACGTACCAGCAGCGGCGGCAGCGCTTTTTCAGGATCCGTATGCTGGGTCAGCAGGCTGTACTTTGCTTCGCAGTAGTCCGCAAGCTGGCGGTACAGCAGGCTGAGCGACTCTCTGAGCGGCTGTTCACGCCATAGCCTGAACCAGAACCAGTTAAACGCGCCGTACCAGATGGTGCCGGAGATATAGAGCACCATCGGTTTCCAGATAGGCATGTTGCCGGCCATGCTGAGCGTAAAAATGGCGGCAATCAGCGACGCGGGCAGCAGGCGAGCATGCAGCGAGCTTATCTCCGCCGTGACGCCGAGCAGCAGGGCCATGACGATTAATATCGCAGGCAGCGGGACGTGGGTGTAAAGCAGCAGCAGCTGCATGATAAGGCTGCTAACGGCGAACAGGCTGCCGCCGATGATCAAGCGTTTGAAGAAGCGTTTATGCGGCGTGTCCAGCCCGGCAATGTTGCAGCAGGCAGGCACTAACGAGAAGAGCAGGCCATTTTGCAGGCTGCCGAGAATCAGGCCGATAGCCACGGGTAAACACAGCACCAGGGTTTGCCGCAGCGCGTAGTTAACTTCCGGGTGATAAATTAATCTCTTCCACATAGCCTGAATTGTAGAGACAAAAAAGGCGTGTTACCGAAGCGACACGCCTTTATGGGGCTAATTAGCGAGTGCCGTAAACGACAATCGTTTTACCGTGTGCGGAAATGAGGTTCTGGTCTTCCAGCATTTTCAGAATACGGCCAACGGTTTCGCGGGAGCAGCCCACGATCTGACCGATTTCCTGGCGGGTGATTTTAATCTGCATCCCGTCCGGGTGGGTCATGGCGTCCGGCTGTTTAGCCAGGTTCAGCAGCGTCTGTGCGATACGGCCGGTCACGTCGAGGAAGGCGAGGTTGCCGACTTTCTCGGAGGTCACCTGCAGGCGACGCGCCATCTGGGAAGACAGACGCATCAGAATGTCCGGGTTGACCTGAATCAGCTGGCGGAATTTTTTATAAGAAATTTCAGCTACTTCACAGGCTGACTTGGCGCGAACCCAGGCGCTACGCTCCTGGCCTTCTTCGAACAAACCTAATTCACCAATGAAATCACCCTGATTCAGATAAGAAAGGATCATCTCCTTGCCTTCTTCATCTTTAATCAGAACAGCTACGGAGCCTTTGACGATGTAGTACAGCGTCTCCGCCTTTTCACCCTGGTGAATCAGCGTGCTCTTCGACGGATACTTATGAATGTGGCAATGAGACAAGAACCATTCGAGAGTCGGGTCTGTTTGCGGTTTGCCAAGCACCATGCGCGGTTATCCTCTGTTATAAACTGGCTACCAAAGACAAGACTCGGAACCTCTTGTCTGGCGTTGCAATCGTGAAATTTTCCCAAACCCTGGGAACTGGCGGGCAGGTCACTCCTGCGGCCTGTAATTAGTCGTTTCCTCTGCTTACGGCATAAACTTCTCTGTATAGCAGCAGCATCCGGATTGTTTTAGCATAGCTTTTGGTAAGTGTCTTGTCTTGTCTCGTTTCAGCATGACCTGGATCGCCTTACGTTGCCAGTTTTCACGTAGGCGCGTAATCTGAAAGAATATTTTCTCAACTGGAGTAGGCAAAATGCAGGCACGTGTTAAATGGGTGGAAGGCATGACCTTCCTCGGTGAGTCCGCTTCTGGCCACCAGATCCTGATGGACGGTAATTCTGGCGATAAAGCGCCAAGCCCAATGGAAATGCTGCTGATGGCGGCGGGCGGCTGTAGCGCCATTGACGTGGTGTCGATTTTACAAAAAGGCCGCCACGACGTGACGGACTGTGAGGTGAAGCTGACTTCGGAACGCCGCGAAGAAGCGCCGCGTTTGTTCACCCATATTAATCTGCACTTTGTGGTTAGCGGAAAAGAGCTGAAGGATAGCGCCGTCGCTCGCGCAGTCGATCTTTCTGCTGAAAAGTATTGCTCGGTAGCGCTCATGCTTGGGAAAGCGGCAAACATTACCCACAGCTATGAAGTGATCGAAGCTTAAGCGTCAAAAAGGCGGCATTCACGCCGCCTCTGCCGAATCAGGCAATCTTCCTGCCTTCCGCCAGTCGCTGCACCAGCGGCCCCATAATCAGTTCCATCGCCAGCCCCATTTTTCCGCCAGGCACCACCAGGGTGTTGATGTGGGAGATAAACGATCCTTGCAGCATCGCCAGCAGATAAGGGAAGTCGATGTCGTCCAGGCCGCGGAAGTGGATAACCACGAAGCTTTCGTCCAGCGACGGAATTGCCCGGGCGGCAAACGGGTTAGAGGTATCCACCGTTGGGACGCGCTGGAAGTTAATATGGGTGCGTGAAAACTGCGGGGTAATAAAGTTGATGTAATCGTCCATCGAACGCACGACGGAGTCCATCACCGCCTCCCGCGAATGACCGCGTTCGCCGGTGTCGCGAACCAGTTTCTGAATCCATTCCAGGTTAACGATAGGCACCACGCCAACCAGCAAATCTACGCAGTCGGCCACGTTGTGCTGCGGGGTGACAACGCCGCCGTGTAGGCCTTCATAAAACAGAACGTCGGTTGGCTCCGGCAGCGGCTGCCACGGCGTAAAGGTGCCGGGCACCTGGTTCCACGGCACGGCTTCATCGTAGGTATGCAGATATTTACGTGATTGCCCTTTGCCGCTCTGGCCGTATTCGATAAAGGTTTGTTCCAGTAATCCGAAGTCATTGGCTTCTGGGCCAAAATAGCTGATGTGGCGGCCGGCATCGCGCGCCTTGCGGATGGCCATGTCCATTTCCGGGCGGGTGTAGCGATGGAAACTGTCGCCTTCAACTTCGGCGGCACGCAGGTTGAGCTGCTGGAAAATCTTGCGGAAGGCGAGGCTGGTGGTGGTGGTTCCGGCGCCGCTGGAACCTGTGACCGCAATAACCGGGTGTTTGGCTGACATAGGGTGACAACTCCATGAAGGATCGGAAAAAGGTCTGGTTTCTGATTGTTATACTTTTCAGCCAGTATAGATCACCCCGCCGGTTAGCGGTCAGCCGCGAAACTGCCCGCGCGGCATAATGTTTACCGTTTCATGGAGTTCAGACCAAACCAGCACGGCTTCGCCGCTTTGCAGCTGGCGCTTCACGTCGGCGACTTTTTGCGTCAGCGAGCGCTCCTGCTCACCATAATCGGTGCCTTCGCGTAATACAAAAGATTCAATCAAACTGTCGAGCGTTTCAGGGGCGAGATCTTGCCAGGGAATGATCATTTCAGTGGTCCAGGAAGCGGGTTAGCCAGTCAGGGATGCGCTGCTCAAGCCACATCTGCGGGCGCAGCGGCGTGCCGCCAACGAAGCCAACGTGGCCGCCATAGGTGGTGAGCTGATAGTGGATATTCGGCGGCAGCGTTTCGCGGTCCGGGATCACGTGGTGGTCCATAAACGGATCGTCTTTGGCGTGAATAATCAGCGTCGGCGAGGCAATGTCCGGCAAGAGCGGCATGGCGCTGCACTGGCGGTAGTAGTCCAGCGCGTCGGCAAAACCGTGAATTTTTGAGGTGATCAGATCGTCGAACTCGCGAATCCGGCGCAGGCTTTTGAGTTTACGCAGGTCGATAGGCAGCGAACCGGGGTAGCTCTTCAGCTTGCGGGCGGCATTTTTCTTCAGCAGGTTCAGCAGATAGTGCTGATAAACGCGCGAGAAGCCTTGTTCCATGTGATAGCAGCATTGCTCGAGCATCAACGGTGCGGAGACGATAACCCCCGCTTTCAGCGTACAGGCCGCGCCCTGTTTTGCCATCAGGCAGGCGAGCATATTCCCGCCCAGCGAAAAACCAACCGCAGCGGTCGGGACTTCGCCATAGCGCTGATTTAGCCAGTCGAGGAAATACGTGCCGTCCTCGGTTTCGCCGGAGTGATAAATGCGCTCTTTGCGATTTGGCACGCCGCTACAGCCACGAAAATGCATCACCACGCCTAACCAGCCGCGCTTTTTGGCCGCTTCAATCATGCCGTGAGCATAGGGGCTGTGGAGGCTGCCTTCCAGGCCGTGAAACACCACCAGACGCGGTTTGTGCATGGCGGTTTGCGGATCTTCGCTCCACGCAAGATCGACAAAATCCCCGTCCGGCATATCCAGGCGCTGCCAGTGAGGTTTGAAATTGATTCGGCGGCGAATCAAACGTGGGATCATGGTTTGCAGATGCGGATTACTGAGTCCGCGCATCGGGCGGAAATCGTCACCTTCATCATGATGAATATTCAATTCTAAAGGACTTGTACTGGCCATATCACACTGTTAGTTTCGTTTAGTTCGCTAATTATTCTTCGGGTGTGGAGCACCCAATTCATGGACTTAACGCTTTTTCTGTCGATGCTGGGCTTTCTCTGGGTCGCCGCGATTACACCTGGCCCTAATAATACGCTACTTACCGCGTCCGGGGCGAATTACGGTTTCTTCCGCAGCCTGCCGTTGATGATTGGCATCATGCTCGGGATGCAGTGCATTCTGGTGCTGGTGGCCTTCGGCGTCGGGAGTTTAATCCTGCTGTACCCGGCTTTGCACCTTATCCTGAAGATTGCCGGTAGCGTTTATCTTTTGTGGCTGGCCTGGAAAATTGGTACCGCGAAATACGAGCGGCTGGAAACGGATGCTGCCCCGCCTTCACCGGTACCTTTCTGGCAGGGTGGCCTGCTGCAGGTGATAAACCCTAAAGCCTGGCTGATGGCGCTGGGTGCCGTGGCAAGCTTCAGTCTGGCTGGCGCCGATTATCTGCATTCCGTGGCGATGATTAGCGTAGGCATTGCGCTGGTGAACATCGTGGCCGGCGTAATCTGGATAGCCTTTGGCAGCCTGATTGGCCTGTTCCTGCGCAGCCGTCGCTCCTGGGCCATTTTCAACGTTAGCATGGGCGTGTTAACCGCGGCCTGCGTGCTGCTTATCTGGCGTTGAGGGCAAACCCTCTCCTCGCGAGGAGAGGGAAAACTTAGCGTTTAGTCGCTCTGCAGCATCTGCTCAAGCTGTTCCTGGGCGTCCAGCCATTCCATCTCACACTCTTCCAGCGCCGACTTCACTTTTACCTGCGTTTGCAGACATTCGTTCATCTCGGCTTTACGGCTTTGCTCGTAGATAGCGCTGTCTGCCAGTTTCTCTTCTACCCCTGCAAGCTGAGCGTTCAGCTTTTCCATCTGCTTTTCAAGCTGGGTGATTTGCTTACGCAGCGGCTGGGTTTGCGTGCGAAGCTCGGCCTCACGGCGCTTCTGGTCCTTACGGGCCTGGGCGCTGTTGGCGTTATCCTTCGCGGTATCGGCAGGCTGGTTTTCCTGCTTTTGCAGGTCGCTCAGCCACTGCTGGTAATCTTCAAGGTCACCGTCGAAAGCTTCCACTTTGCCGTCGTGCACCAGATAGAGATCGTCCGTGGTGGAGCGCAGCAGGTGGCGGTCGTGCGAGACCACAACCAGCGCCCCTTCGAAGTCAATTAACGCTTCAGTCAGCGCCTGGCGCATGTCGAGGTCAAGGTGGTTTGTCGGTTCATCGAGCAGCAGCAGGTTAGGGCGTTGCCAGACAACCAGCGCCAGTACCAGCCTGGCTTTTTCACCGCCGGAAAAGCGTGCCGTTTGCTCCGTGACTTTATCGCCCTGGAAACCAAAGCCGCCCAGGTAGTCGCGCAGCTGCTGTTCCAGCTCGCGGGGAGCAATCCGGGCCAGATGCTGGAGCGGCGATTCGTCGGCACGCAGGTATTCCAGCTGATGCTGGGCGAAGTAGCCGAGCTTGATGCCTTTGGCGAGGCCAATGTCGCCCTGCAGAGGCTCTAGTTCACCGGCCAGCAGCTTGATTAAGGTGGATTTACCCGCCCCGTTTCGGCCCAGCAGGCCAATACGCGAGCCGGGAACCAGGTTCAGTTTGATGGAGTTCAGGATCACCCGCTCGCCGTAGCCTGCGCTAACTTTTTCCATCCGCAGTAGCGGGTTGGGCAGGTTTTCTGGCGCCCGGAAGCTGAAGTGGAACGGATTATCGACGTGCGCCGGGGCAATCAGCTCCATGCGTTCCAGCATCTTCACGCGACTTTGCGCCTGCTTGGCTTTAGAGGCTTTGGCCTTGAAGCGGTCGATAAAGCTTTGCAGGTGGGCCACTTTTTGCTGCTGGCTCTCAAACATCGACTGCTGCTGAGATAGGCGAGTCGCGCGCTGGATCTCGAACGAAGAGTAGTTGCCGGTGTACTCGAACATATTTTCCTGTTCGATGTGGATAATTTTATCGACCACCGGATCGAGGAAGTCGCGGTCGTGAGAGATAAGGATCAGCGTGCCCTGGTAGCTTTTCAGCCAGCGTTCCAGCCAGATGACCGCGTCCAAATCGAGGTGGTTAGTTGGTTCATCAAGCAGTAAAAGGTCGGAACGGCAAATCAGCGCCTGAGCGAGGTTAAGACGCATGCGCCAGCCGCCCGAGAAATCGCTTACCGAACGTTCCAGCTGTTCATTGCTAAAGCCCAGGCCGTGCAGCAGGCTGGAAGCGCGGGAACGAATGGTCCAGGCATCTACCGCATCCAATTTGCCGTGGACCAACGCAATGGCGTGGCCGTCGTTGCGTTCGTTTGCCGCGTTCAGTTCGGCTTCCAGCTTACGGAATTCACGATCGCCATCGATGACATACTCTATGGCTGGCATGGCCAGCGCGGGCGTTTCCTGATTAACCCAGGCAAGCTGCCAGTTGCCGGGGAAGCTTGCGCTGCCGCCGTCGGCGCTTATCTCGTTTTTCAGCAACGCCAGCAGCGTGGATTTTCCACAGCCGTTTTTACCCACCAGGCCGACTTTTTGCCCGGGGTTGATAGTGGCGGTGGCGTTATCCAGCAGAACGCGGGTGCCGCGACGAATTTGTAACGAGGAGAAAACAATCATAAAGCGCCGTATGTTCAGAGTATGTTAAATTGTCATTGTAATTCGTTAACATGTCGCCTGGGCAACAGGTCGGGCTGCATGGTAGCCCAAAATAATGACTATGACGACGCCCTGGAGGGTAATGATGTCGCAGCCGCCGAAAGTTTTGCTGCTGTATGCCCATCCGGAATCCCAGGACTCGGTGGCTAACCGGGTTTTGCTTCAGCCGGCTCTGCAGCTTGAAAATGTGACCGTGCACGATCTCTACGCGCACTATCCCGATTTTTTTATCGATATTTACCATGAACAGTCATTGCTGCTCGAGCACGATGTCATTGTTTTTCAACACCCTCTCTACACCTACAGCTGCCCTGCGCTGCTGAAGGAGTGGATGGATCGCGTTCTAAGCCGCGACTTTGCCAGCGGCGTTGGAGGCAACGCTCTGGCGGGAAAGTACTGGCGCAGCGTGATAACCACCGGCGAGCCGGAAGGCGCCTACCGCTATGACGGCTACAACCGCTTTCCCTTAACGGAAATTTTACGCCCCTTTGAGCTCACCGCCGCAATGTGCAAGATGCACTGGCTGATGCCGATTATCGTTTATTGGGCGCGCCGCCAGTCTAAGCCGGAGCTGGAAAGCCACGCGAAAGCCTACGGCGAGTGGCTGGCGAATCCGTTGCCGATGGGAGGGCGCTGATGGAAGGATCTGATTTGCTGCTGGCGGGCGTACTGTTCCTCTTTGCGGCGGTTGTTGCCGTGCCCATTGCCGCTCGTTTAGGTATTGGTGCCGTGCTGGGCTATTTGCTGGCAGGCATCGCCATTGGCCCGTGGGGCTTAGGTTTTATCAGCGACGTCGATGAAATTCTGCACTTCTCCGAGCTGGGCGTGGTGTTCCTGATGTTTATCATCGGCCTGGAGCTGAATCCGTCGAAATTATGGCAGCTACGGCGCTCTATATTCGGGGTTGGGGCCGCGCAGGTTATCCTCAGCGCGATTGTGCTGGCCGGGCTGCTGATGCTGACGAACTTCTCCTGGCAGGCCGCGGTTGTGGGCGGTATCGGTCTTGCGATGTCGTCGACGGCGATGGCGCTGCAGCTGATGCGGGACAAAAGCATGAACCGCAGCGAGTCCGGCCAACTGGGCTTTTCGGTGCTGCTGTTCCAGGACCTGGCGGTGATCCCCGCTTTGGCGCTGGTGCCGCTGCTGGCCGGTAACGGGGACGATCATACCGACTGGATTAAAGTTGGCCTGAAGGCGCTGGCGTTTATCGGCATGCTCCTTGGCGGGCGATACCTGCTTCGCCCGGTGTTCCGCTTTATTGCGGGTTCCGGCGTGCGTGAAGTCTTTACCGCGGCGTCCTTGCTGTTGGTGCTTGGGTCAGCGCTGTTTATGGATGCGCTTGGTTTCTCCATGGCGCTGGGGACGTTTCTGGCCGGCGTGCTGCTGGCCGAAAGTGAATATCGCCACGAGCTTGAGATTGCTATCGATCCGTTTAAAGGGCTGCTGCTGGGGCTGTTCTTTATCTCTGTCGGCATGGCGCTAAACCTGGGCGTGTTGTTTACCCATCTTTTGTTGATTGCTGTCAGCGTGGTGGCGCTGGTCGCGGTAAAAGCCACCATTTTGTATGGCCTGTCTCGCGTCTATGGTTTACGCAGCTCTGAAAGGCTGCAGTTTGCCGGGGTGCTGAGCCAGGGCGGGGAGTTTGCCTTCGTGCTGTTTTCTGCGGCCGCCTCGCAGAAGCTTTTCCAGGGCGAGCAAATGCCGCTGCTGCTGGTGACGGTGACGCTGTCGATGATGACCACGCCGCTGCTGATGAAAGGCGTGGATGCCATACTTGCCCGGCGCTTTAACCCTGGTGATGAGACCGAAGAGACGCCTTACGTTGAGGACGATCATCCGCAGGTCATCATCGTCGGGTTTGGGCGCTTTGGTCAGGTCATTGGCCGCCTGCTGATGGCTAACAAGATGAGAATCACCGTCCTTGAAAGGGATATCAGCGCCGTAAGCCTGATGAGGAAGTACGGCTATAAGGTGTATTACGGGGATGCGACGGAAGTGGAGCTGCTGCGTTCTGCTGGCGCAGAAGCGGCGAAATCCATTGTTATTACCTGCAATGAGCCGGAGGATACGATGCAGATTGTCCACCTCTGTCAACAACACTTTCCACACCTTGCCATTCTGGCGCGTGCTCGCGGGCGTGTTGAAGCACATGAACTGCTGCAGGCCGGCGTTAAACTGTTCTCGCGGGAAACTTTTTCCAGTGCCCTCGAGCTGGGACGTAAAGCATTGCTCACGCTAGGAATGCATCCGCATCAGGCGCACCGCGCGCAGCAGCACTTCCGCCGTCTGGATATGCGTATGCTGCGTGAGCTAATGCCCATCCATACCGATAGCGCGCAGATTTCCAGGGTGCGTGAAGCCCGCCGTGAGCTGGAAGAGATTTTCGAACGTGAAATGCAACAAGAGCGTCGGCAGCTGGACGGCTGGGACGAATTTGAATAGTAAGCCAGCCCGTAGAAGAAATACCTACGATAGAGATTTGATCGGCGGAAGCAAGAAATAAACCAGGAAAATCAATTTATTGATTTTCGCCAGATAACCAAAAAGAGGGAAAAACCACGCTTTTTCCCTCTTTTTCAGAACATCAGGTGAAGCCAATGTCAGTGCGTAAACGTTTTATTGCCGGGGCCGTTTGCCCCAAGTGCCAGGCGAAGGATTCCCTTGCCCTGTGGCGTGAGAACAACGTCGATATCGTTGAGTGCGTGAAGTGCGGCCACCAGATGCGCGAGGCGGATAAGCAGGTTCGCGAGCACGTTCGTGAGCAGGAACAGGTGATAGGGATTTTTCATCCCGACTAGCGAGATGAAGCAGCTTTTTTTAAGCTAGAGAGTACAGCGGCGCAGATTTCCGTTACAATCTGCGCCAGTTTTTTCCCTACGCTCGTTCAGGAGATATCATGAAAGTAGCAAAAGACCTGGTGGTCAGCCTGGCTTATCAGGTACGTACAGAAGACGGTGTGTTGGTCGATGAGTCTCCGGTGAGCGCGCCGCTGGACTACCTGCACGGTCACGGCTCCCTGATTTCTGGCCTGGAAACGGCGCTGGATGGTCACGAAGTTGGCGACAAGTTTGACGTTGAAGTAGGCGCAAACGACGCTTACGGTCAGTACGACGAAAACCTGGTGCAGCGTGTACCGAAAGACGTCTTCATGGGCGTTGACGAGCTGCAGGTTGGTATGCGCTTTATGGCGGAAACCGATCAGGGTCCCGTTCCGGTTGAAATTACCGAAGTGGAAGACGAGCACGTTGTGGTTGACGGCAACCATATGCTGGCTGGCCAGAACCTGAAGTTCAACGTTGAAGTTGTGGCGATTCGCGAAGCGACCGAAGAAGAGCTGGCTCACGGCCACGTTCACGGCGAGCACGATCATCATCACGACCACGATCATGACGGCTGCTGCGGCGGTCATGGCCACGATCACGACCATGGCCACGAGCAGGGTAAAGGTGGTTGCGGCAACGGCGGCTGTGGCTGCCACTGATCGCTGTTAAAGAGAGAAAAGGCCGCATTAGCGGCCTTTTTTACATCTGCAATTCAGTAATGCGGCGGCGGCGTCTCTTCAGACTCAGAGGCGATCATCGACGGCTGGCTTGCCTTCAGTTTTTCAACCAGCAGGCGGAAATGCTCGCGAAGTTTGGCCATCTCAAGTTCGTGCGCCGTCACGGTCTGATTCAGCTCTTCAATCGTTATCTCCTGAAATGCAAGACGACTCTCGAGATCTTCCAGCCGTTGTTCGGTGGATTTAGGGTGCATGGCGGATCCTCTTCTGCCTGCGGGATGGACAATATGCGGTGATTTTACTGAAAATGACTCAGCTTTACAGCGCAGAAGCACTTTGAAGGAAACTTCTTTAAACAAAAAGAATCTCAATTTGACTCGATAACTCGCTGAGAGATTGTGTAGATTTCTTTCACGACGTTATAGTACGTCACTTAGCTTATTTGAAAAACCTGGGGTGAGAGGCCCCGGCCCTTGGAGAAATGGATGAAATCATTATTTAAAGTAACGCTTCTGGCGACCACAATGGCCGTTGCCCTTAATGCTCCTGCTTTTGCCGCACCCGCTGCTGCGAAAGATGCGCCTGCTGCCGCTCAGGCTGACAGCAAAGCTGCCTTTAAGAACGACGATCAGAAAGCGGCCTATGCGCTGGGTGCTTCACTTGGGCGTTACATGGAAAACTCCCTGAAAGAGCAAGAGAAACTGGGCATCACTCTGGACAAAGCTCAGCTGATCGCGGGCGTGCAGGATGCGTTTGCTGATAAGAGCAAACTGTCTGACCAGGACATCGAGCAAACTCTGCAGGCGTTTGAGACTCGCGTAAAAACCTCCGCTCAGGAGAAAATGGAAAAAGACGCTAAACAGAACGCAGACAAAGGCAAAACCTTCCGCGATGCTTTCGCCAAAGAGAAAGGCGTTAAAACTTCGTCTACTGGCCTGATGTATAAAGTTGAGAAAGACGGTACCGGCGATGCGCCAAAAGATACCGATACCGTTGTGGTTAACTACAAAGGTACGCTGATCGACGGTAAAGAGTTTGATAACTCTTACACCCGTGGTGAGCCTCTTTCCTTCCGTCTTGATGGCGTTATCCCAGGCTGGACTGAAGGCCTGAAAAACATCAAGAAAGGCGGCAAAATCAAGCTGGTTATTCCACCAGAGCTGGCTTACGGTAAAACTGGCGTTCCAGGGATCCCTGCCAACTCCACGCTGGTGTTTGAAGTTGAGCTGCTGGACATTAAACAGGCGCCAAAAGCTGACGCTAAACCTGCAGCAGCAGCGGATGCCAAAGCGGCTGACGCAGCAAAAAGCAAGTAATTTTCTGGCAGTTTGAACCGCCGCCCATCGGGCGGCGGTTTTGTTTTTGGGACTTGCTTTATTTTCCCCCACGCGCAATGAGGAGAATAAAGACTGGAAAGCACGTCTTACGTTGTATTACCTTACGGGCAGCGTTTCAACCGAGTATGAGTCTGCCCTGACACCATCAAAGCGCGACAGGCTCTCATTAGAGGGTGGTATTTTTACATGTCCAATTCGCTTTTAACCAACGAAACCAGTGAACTCGATTTACTGGACCAGCGTCCTTTTGAGCAAACCGACTTCGAAATCTTAAAATCCTATGAAGCGGTTGTGGACGGGTTAGCGATGCTGATTGGCTCCCATTGCGAAATCGTTCTGCATTCCTTGCAGGACCTGAAATGTTCAGCCATTCGTATTGCTAATGGTGAACATACCGGGCGAAAAATAGGCTCGCCAATCACCGATCTGGCGCTGCGCATGCTGCACGATATGACCGGTGCCGACAGCAGCGTATCAAAGTGCTATTTTACCCGCGCGAAAAGCGGCGTTCTGATGAAATCGGTGACCATTGCGATTCGCAACCGTGACCAGCGCGTGATTGGTTTGCTGTGCATCAACATGAACCTCGACGTGCCGTTCTCCCAAATTATGTCGACCTTTGTGCCACCAGAAACGCAGGATCAGGAAGTGCCGTCCTCGGTGAACTTTGCCTCATCCGTTGAAGACCTGGTGATGCAAACGCTTGAATTCACAATCGAAGAAGTGAATGCCGATCGCAACGTGTCGAACAACGCCAAGAACCGCCAGATAGTCCTTAACCTCTACGAGAAAGGCATCTTCGATATCAAAGATGCGATTAACCAGGTTGCCGACCGCCTGAACATTTCCAAGCACACCGTTTATCTCTACATCCGCCAGTTCAAAAACGGCGACTTCCTCGGCCAGGATAAGTAATGCGCTTTGCGTTGATGGTTACCGGGCCGGCTTATGGTACTCAGCAGGCGAGTAGCGCGCTGCTGTTTGCCCGAGCATTGCTGGCGGAAGGCCATATGCTTGAGAGCGTTTTTTTCTATCGCGAGGGGATTTATAACGCTAATCAGCTCACCGCGCCGGCAAACGATGAGGTTGATCTGGTCCGCGAGTGGCAGTCGCTGAGCTCGCAGCACGGTGTCGCGCTGCACATCTGCGTGGCCGCGGCATTGCGTCGCGGTGTGACCGATGAAGAACAGGCGAAATCTTTGGGACTCCACGTCAGTAATCTTCAGCCCGGCTTTACGCTTAGTGGGCTGGGAGCGCTGGCGGAAGCCGCGCTGACCTGTGAAAGAATGGTGCAATTCTGATGAAGCGTGTGGCTTTTGTGTTCCGCTCTGCGCCGCACGGCAGCACGTCTGGTCGGGAAGGGCTGGATGCGTTATTGGCAACGTCGGCGCTGTCTGAAGATATCGGCGTGTTCTTTATCGGTGACGGCGTTCTGCAGCTCCTGCCGAATCAACAGCCGGCAAAAGTGCTGGGCAGAGACTACATCGCTACCTTCCGCGTTTTGCCGCTGTACGACATCGAGCAATGTTTTCTCTGTGCAGCTTCATTGAGCGAGAGAGGGCTGTCGGCTCAGTCATCCTGGGTTATCGATGCCGAAGTGCTGGAGCCTGATGCACTGAGGGAAAAGTTAAACCAGTACGATGTTGTACTTACCTTCTGAGGCACCCATGCTGCATACCCTACGTCAGTCGCCCTTTCAGTGTGATATCAGCGAGATGCTGCGCTATGTGCAGCCTGGCGACGATCTGCTGCTGATAGAAGATGGCGTGATTGCCGCGCTGAATAACAGCCGGGCGCTTGAATTACTGCTTTCAGCCCCCATTACTGTCAACGTTCTACGAGAAGATGTTGAAGCCCGTGGCCTGGCTGTTCAAATTTCACCCAAAATTGGGCTTGTCGACTATACTGACTTCGTCAGATTAGTGATAAAACATGACCAGCAGTTCGCCTGGTGATGGCGGAATGCTGTATATTTCTTGACACCTTTTCGGCTCAGCCCTAAAATTCTGCGTCCTCATATTATATGAGGCCGTTTTATTACGTGTTTACGAAGCAAAAGCAAAAACCAGGAGCTATTTAATGGCAACAGTTAACCAGCTGGTTCGCAAACCACGCGTACGCAAAGTTGCAAAAAGCAACGTGCCTGCGCTGGAAGCCTGCCCGCAAAAACGTGGTGTATGTACTCGTGTATATACCACCACTCCTAAAAAACCAAACTCCGCACTGCGTAAAGTTTGCCGTGTGCGTTTGACTAACGGTTTTGAAGTCACCTCCTACATCGGCGGTGAAGGTCACAACCTGCAGGAACACTCCGTGATCCTGATCCGTGGTGGTCGTGTTAAAGACTTGCCAGGTGTTCGCTACCACACCGTTCGTGGTGCGCTTGACTGCTCCGGCGTTAAAGACCGTAAGCAATCTCGCTCCAAGTATGGCGTGAAGCGTCCTAAGGCTTAATGGTTCTCCGTTAAGTAAGGCCAAACGTTTTAAATTAATGTCAAAATAAACTCTTTGAGTTTTGGACAATCCTGAATTAACAACGGAGTATTCCTATGCCACGTCGTCGCGTGATTGGTCAGCGTAAAATTCTGCCGGATCCTAAGTTCGGATCAGAGCTGCTGGCTAAATTTGTAAATATCCTGATGGTAGATGGTAAAAAATCTACTGCAGAATCTATCGTTTATACCGCGCTGGAGACCCTGGCTCAGCGTTCTGGTAAAAACGAACTGGAAGCTTTCGAAGTCGCTCTGGACAACGTCCGTCCGACCGTCGAAGTTAAGTCCCGCCGCGTTGGTGGTTCTACTTATCAGGTTCCAGTTGAAGTTCGTCCGGTTCGTCGTAATGCCCTGGCAATGCGTTGGATCGTAGAAGCTGCTCGTAAACGCGGTGATAAATCCATGGCTCTTCGCCTGGCGAATGAACTGTCTGACGCTGCAGAAAACAAAGGCACTGCAGTTAAGAAACGTGAAGACGTTCACCGTATGGCTGAAGCCAACAAGGCGTTCGCTCACTACCGTTGGTAATAAATCCTTCGTAGTGTTACCCAAGCGGGCGCTTCATGAAGCTGCCCGCTTTGGGTTACTTAACTTGAACGTCCCAGGATATAGAGGAATCAAATGGCTCGTACAACACCCATTGCACGCTACCGTAACATCGGTATCAGTGCACACATCGACGCCGGTAAAACCACGACTACCGAACGTATTCTGTTCTACACCGGTGTAAACCACAAAATCGGTGAAGTTCATGACGGTGCTGCAACCATGGACTGGATGGAGCAGGAGCAGGAGCGTGGTATCACCATTACCTCCGCTGCAACTACTGCATTCTGGTCTGGTATGGCTAAGCAGTATGAACCGCACCGCGTAAACATCATCGACACCCCAGGGCACGTTGACTTCACCATCGAAGTTGAACGTTCCATGCGTGTTCTTGACGGTGCAGTAATGGTTTACTGCGCAGTTGGTGGTGTTCAGCCACAGTCTGAAACCGTATGGCGTCAGGCTAACAAATACAAAGTTCCACGCATCGCGTTCGTTAACAAAATGGACCGTATGGGTGCAAACTTCCTGAAAGTTGTAGGCCAGATCAAATCCCGCCTGGGCGCGAACGCTGTTCCGCTTCAGCTGGCAATTGGTGCTGAAGAAGGTTTCACCGGCGTTATCGACCTGGTGAAAATGAAAGCCATCAACTGGAACGATGCAGATCAGGGCGTTACCTTCGAATACGAAGATATCCCGGCTGACATGCAGGACCTGGCTGACGAATGGCACCAGAACCTGATCGAGTCCGCTGCAGAAGCCTCTGAAGAGCTGATGGAAAAATACCTGGGCGGCGAAGAGCTGACCGAGGAAGAAATCAAGACTGCTCTGCGTCAGCGCGTTCTGAACAACGAAATCATCCTGGTTACCTGTGGTTCTGCATTTAAGAACAAAGGTGTTCAGGCGATGCTGGATGCGGTAATCGATTACCTGCCAGCACCAACTGACGTACCTGCTATCAACGGTATGTTGGACGACGGTAAAGACACTCCATCCGAGCGTCACGCTAGCGACGAAGAGCCATTTGCTGCTCTGGCATTCAAAATCGCTACCGACCCGTTTGTAGGTAACCTGACGTTCTTCCGCGTGTACTCTGGCGTGGTTAACTCCGGTGATACCGTATACAACCCGGTTAAATCAGCTCGTGAGCGTTTTGGTCGTATCGTTCAGATGCACGCTAACAAACGTGAAGAGATTAAAGAAGTTCGCGCGGGCGACATTGCTGCGGCAATCGGCCTGAAAGACGTGACTACAGGTGATACCATCTGTGATCCGGACAACGTGATCATTCTGGAGCGTATGGAATTCCCAGAACCGGTAATTTCCATCGCTGTTGAACCGAAAACCAAAGCTGACCAGGAAAAAATGGGTCTGGCTCTGGGCCGTCTGGCTAAAGAAGATCCATCATTCCGCGTATGGACTGATGAAGAATCTAACCAGACCATCATCGCCGGTATGGGTGAACTGCACCTCGACATCATCGTTGACCGCATGAAGCGTGAATTCAACGTTGAAGCGAACGTCGGTAAACCTCAGGTTGCTTACCGTGAAGCGATTCGCGCGAAAGTTACCGATATCGAAGGTAAACACGCCAAGCAGTCTGGTGGTCGTGGTCAGTATGGTCATGTTGTTATCGACATGTACCCACTGGAGCCGGGCTCTAACCCTAAAGGTTACGAGTTCATCAACGACATCAAAGGTGGTGTAATTCCTGGTGAATACATCCCTGCCGTTGATAAAGGCATCCAGGAGCAGCTGAAATCTGGTCCACTGGCGGGTTACCCGGTTGTTGATCTCGGCGTGCGTCTGCACTTCGGTTCTTACCATGACGTTGACTCCTCCGAACTGGCGTTTAAACTGGCCGCTTCTATTGCCTTCAAAGATGGCTTTAAGAAAGCTAAACCAGTTCTGCTTGAGCCTATCATGAAGGTTGAAGTTGAAACTCCGGAAGAGAACACTGGTGACGTTATCGGTGACCTTAGCCGTCGTCGTGGTCAGCTGAAAGGCCAGGAATCTAACGCTACTGGCGTACAGATTCATGCTGAAGTTCCGTTGTCTGAAATGTTCGGGTACGCAACTCAGCTGCGTTCTCTGACCAAAGGTCGTGCATCTTACTCCATGGAATTCCTGAAGTATGATGACGCACCTAACAACGTTGCTCAGGCCGTAATCGAAGCTCGTGGCAAATAAGCCAACGCTTTTAACACAATGATCCCGTGCTCTCTCCCGAAGGGGAGAGCACAATAGTAAGGAATATAGCCGTGTCTAAAGAAAAATTTGAACGTACAAAACCGCACGTTAACGTTGGTACTATCGGCCACGTTGACCACGGTAAAACCACTCTGACTGCTGCAATCACTACCGTTCTGGCTAAAACCTACGGTGGTTCTGCTCGTGCATTCGACCAGATCGATAACGCACCAGAAGAAAAAGCTCGTGGTATCACCATCAACACTTCCCACGTTGAAT